>DHKFC23501__coassemble_1237_pt1 | contig 21750 bp, 18 predicted proteins | sample DHKFC23501__metabat2_low_PE_030 | metagenome-assembled genome bin DHKFC23501
TGCTTTAACATTTTGATACGATTTTAAGAGAATGAAATAAGTTTAAATCACTTCATTTGAATTTTGTTCAAAGCGCGATTCTTCATTTAATCAATACACCTATTTAATATAATGAACATGACAGCCCCCTACACCGACTTCTCCGCCTTCCTCCGCCGCCACTTCAGCGGCAAGGTGCAGAAGCTCTCCCTCGACGCCGGCTTCACCTGCCCCAACCGCGACGGCACGAAGGGACGCGGCGGCTGCACCTATTGCAACAACCGCACCTTCAACCCCGGCTATTGCCGGACGGACGGCGACATCATCCGCCAGCTGGAGAGGGGCAAGCAGTTCTTCGCCCGCAAGTATCCGGAGATGAAATACCTGGCCTACTTCCAGGCCTACACCAACACCTACGGCAGCCCGGACACACTGCGCCGCCTGTACGAGGCGGCCCTGGGCGTCGCGGACGTGGTGGGAGTGGTCATCGGCACGCGCCCGGACTGCGTCCCCGACACGCTCCTGGACTACCTGGCCCGCCTGCGCGAACGCACGTTCGTCCTCGTGGAATACGGCATCGAGAGCACCCTGGACCGCACCCTGCGCCGCATCAACCGCGGACATACCTTCGCAGACACCGCCGACGCCATCCGCCGCACCCACCGGCGCGGCATCCCCTGCGGCGGGCACGTCATCCTGGGCCTGCCCGGCGAGACCCGCGAGGACATCTGGCGGCAGGCAGCCACCCTCTCCGCCCTGCCGCTGGACACGCTCAAGCTGCACCAGCTGCAGGTCATCCGCGGCACGCGCATGGAGCGCGAGTACCGGGAACGTCCCGCCGACTTCCACCTCTTCGCCCCGGACGACTACCTGGACACCGTCGTCGGCTACGTCGAACGCCTGCGGCCCGGCCTGGCGCTGGAACGGTTCCTCTCACAATCGCCCCGCGAACTGCTCGTCGCGCCGGACTGGGGACTGAAAAATCATGAGTTCACGGCCCGCCTGCGAAAAAAAATGCAGGAAACGGGAGCGTATCAAGGCAGAAAATATATGGAAATATGAAGAAAAACCATTAACTTTGTGGCGCAATAAGAAAAAAGAGATAATGAACGAAAAAACTCATATAACCGGGAAAATCCACTATGTGGGCGTCAACGACCGCCGCAAGCACCTCTTCGAGGGCATGTGGCCCCTGCCCCAGGGGGTTTCCTACAACTCTTACCTGATAGACGACGACATCGTGGCCCTGGTGGACACGGTGGACGCCTGCTACTTCGAACCCTTCCTGCGCAAGATACGCCGCATCATCGGCACGCGCCCCATCCAATACCTCATCATCAACCACATGGAGCCCGACCACTCCGGCTCCATCCGCCTCATCCGCCAGGAATACCCCGGCATCGTCATCGTGGGCAACCGCCAGACCTTCGGCATGATTGAAGGCTACTACGGCGTGACGGGCGAACGCTACGAAGTGAAGGAAGGCGACTTCCTCGACCTGGGCCACCACAAGCTGCGCTTCTACCTCACCCCCATGGTGCACTGGCCAGAGACGATGATGACCCTGGACGAGACGGACGGCGTGCTCTTCTCCGGCGACGCCTTCGGCTGCTTCGGCACGCTGGACGGCGGATTCCTGGACACGCGCATCGACACGGACCGCTACTGGGAGGAAATGACGCGCTACTACGCCAACATCGTGGGCAAATACGGCAGCCCCGTACAGAAGGCCATGGCCAAACTGGCCCCCCTGCCCATCCACACCGTCTGCTCCACGCACGGACCGGTATGGACCGAACAACTGCCCCGCGTCGTCAGCCTCTACGACCGCCTCTCGCGCTACGAGGCCGAGGAAGGCGTGGTCATCGCCTACGGCAGCATGTACGGACACACCGAGGAAATGGCCGAGGCCATCGCCGCCGAACTCTCCGCGCAAGGCATCAGGCACGTCGTCCTGCACGACGTCAGCAAGAGCCACCCGTCCTACATCCTGCGGGACATCTTCAAATACCGCGGGCTCATCATCGGCAGCCCCACGTACTGCAACCACATCTATCCCGAAGTGGAATCGCTGCTGGAGAAAATCCTCCTGCGCGAGGTGCGCGGACGCTACCTGGGCCTCTTCGGCTCCTTCACCTGGGCCGGAGCCGCCGTCAAACGCCTGGGCGAACTGGCCGCCAAGGGCAAGTTCGAACCCGTGGGCGACCCCGTGGAAATGAAGCAGGCACTGACCCCGACGGCCGAGGAACGCTGCGAACAGCTGGCCCGCGCCATGGCCGAACGGCTGAAGAAGGACAGAAAACCTAATGTTGTATAACCTTTAAATAACAGACATTATGCGAGTTATCATCGAACCGGATTATCAATCCGTATCCAAGTGGGCCGCCTGCTACGTGGCCTCCAAAATCAAGGCCGCCCATCCGACCCCCGAAAAACCCTTCGTACTGGGCTGCCCCACGGGCTCGTCACCCCTGGGCATGTATAAGGAACTCATCGACCTCAACAAGCAGGGCATCGTCTCCTTCCAGAACGTCGTGACCTTCAACATGGACGAATACGTCGGCCTGCCCAAAGAGCACCCCGAAAGCTACTATTCCTTCATGTGGAACAACTTCTTCAGCCACATCGACATCAAACCGGAGAACACCAACATCCTCAACGGCAATGCCGCCGACCTGGATGCCGAATGCGCACGCTTCGAAGAGAAAATCAAGTCCTACGGCGGCGTAGACCTCTTCATGGGCGGCATCGGACCGGACGGACACATCGCCTTCAACGAGCCAGGCTCCTCCCTCAGCAGCCGCACGCGCCAGAAGACACTGACCACGGACACCATCATCGCCAACAGCCGCTTCTTCGACAATGACGTCAACAAAGTCCCCAAGACAGCCCTGACCGTCGGCGTAGGCACCGTCCTCAGCGCCAAGGAAGTGATGATCATCGTCAACGGACACAACAAGGCCCGCGCCCTCTACCACGCCGTCGAGGGCCCCGTGATGCAGATGTGGACCATCAGCGCCCTGCAGACGCACGAAAAGGGCATCATCGTCTGCGACGACGCAGCCACCGACGAACTGAAGGTGGGCACGTACCGCTACTTCAAAGACATCGAGGCCGACCACCTGGACCCCGCGTCTTTGCTGAAATAAACTAAGTACTTCAATACTTGTTTAAAAACTATGTTAGTAAAGCGGCAAGGCTTGTAAAAGTTGCTGCCACTTTTATTGGCCGTGTTAATATTTTTTATTTATGCTTTTGGTGGAGTCTACTCGTGAGAGTAGGCTCTCCTTTTTGTATGTTCTGCATGAGTAAACTCCACCTTACGCGATACATCCAGGGATGGCTGACATACTACCGCTATGCAGATATGAAAACCTTTATCATATCAGCAAACAAATGGTATAACCGCAGACTCCGGATGTATATTTGGAAGAGCTGGAAACAAGTCCGCACTCGCTTTGCGAACCTACAAAGATGTGGCGTACCGAAATGGCAGGCGTGGAAATGGGCGAACACGCGCAAAGGATATTGGCGGGTAGCCCAAAGTGTGATACTGACTAGCACAATAACTAGTGAGCGGCTATTGTCAGCAGGATATCCGTCAATCTTGAATCTTTATATCAAATTGCATCGCAGTTAGAAGAACCGCCGTATGTCGAACGGCACGTACGGTAGTGTGAGAGGTCGGAAAACGAAAGTAGGAAGAAAACTACTTCGTTTCCCTCCTACTTGATTGTCCTGCCGCTATATTACCCTTTCGCCTCCTGATACATAAACCGCTTGATGCTCTTCTTGGCCGTTTTCTCGAACTCTTCGTAATGTATCTTCACCTTTGCTATTTGCGAGTAGGCAGGCAATTGCTGGTTCAGTTCCACGCGGTTGGCCTCCATGACCGCAGCAATGTCCTCCTGTCTCAATCCCTTGGCGAAAGCCTCGTCAAAGTCGGGATAAATGAGGGCTACGAGTTTCTCGTTCTGTAGGACGATGAGCGACTCCGATACGTAGGGCATGTTGTTCAGCTTGCTTTCTATCTCTTCCGGATAGATGTTCTGTCCGGCGGCGGTCAGGAGCATGTTCTTGCTGCGTCCGCGCACGGTGACGTAGCCGTCTGCGTCCATTGTGCCCAGGTCGCCCGTGTGCAGCCAGCCGTTGACGTCAATGATTTGAGCCGTAGCTTCCGGATTTTTATAGTAGCCCAGCATGGTGTTGGTGCCCCGACAAATGATTTCGCCGGCCACGTGCTCCGGGTCAGGCGAGTCGATGCGCACTTCCATCCGTGCTGCCGCCCGTCCGCACGAGGCCAGTTTCAGGGTTTCCCAGCGGTTGGAGCAGATGATGGGGCCACACTCTGTCATGCCGTAGGCAATGGTGTATGGGAAGCCGATTTGCTTGACAAACCTCTCCACGTCCGCATTGAACGGGGCACCGCCGATGATGATTTCATCGAATTGTCCGCCGAAGATTTCCATGGCCTCCTTGCGCGCCGCCGCCTTGATTTTGTCGTTGACGATGGGCACGCGCAGGAGCAGTTTGCCGATAGTGTTGTCCACGCGGGGCAGGATGCTCTTCTTGATGATTTTCTCCACGATGAGGGGGACGCAGGCGATGACCTTCGGGCGTATCTCGGCAAAGGACTGGGCGATAATCTTGGGTGAGGGCATCCGCGTCAGGAAGTACAGGTGCGCTCCGGACGCAAAGCCGTAGAGGAAGTCATAGACCATGCCGAACACGTGGCCCAGGGGCAACATCGACACGATGCGGTCGCCCGGCTCCACCCGTAGCATTTCACGGCAGTAATCCACGTTGCTCCACAAACTGCGGTAGGGCAGCATGACGCCTTTGGAGTATCCCGTTGTGCCCGACGTATAGTTGATGACTGCCAGTTCGTCCGGCGAGGTCTCACGCCGATAGTGGATGTGTTCGGGACGGAAGTTCCTGGGATAGCGGGCGCCATAACGGGCATTACGGTGTTCGAAGGCCTCCATCAGTGCTTCGTTGCGGCACACTACCGGGGTGAAGTCCTCCAGCAGGACGATGCCTTCCAGGTGGGGCATGACCGACTCGTCCAGAGCTTCCCAGGCCCGTGCGCCGACGAAGAGCAGCTTGGCTTCCGAATGATTGACGATGTGGTGGATGTTGTCCGCCTTGAATTCGTGCAGGATGGGGACAATCACGGCGCCATAGGTCACCGTGGCCAGGAAGGTCACACCCCAATGTGCGCTGTTGCGTCCGCACACGGCAATCTTGTCGCCGGGGCGTATGCCGGCACTTTCCAGTACGAGGTGGAATTTGGCTATTTTCCTCGCCACGTCCTTGTATTGCAGGGTGATGCCTTTGTAGTCCGTCAGGGCGTTGAGGTCCCAGTTTTGTATGATGCTCTGTTCGATATATTCGATGAAAGTGGATGCTCGTTCCATGATGCGTATTTCTTCCCAATAATGATTTCCGCGCAAAGATAGGGCTTATTTATGGTTCTATTGGTATGATTGGCGCATTAATTTGCGTGGAGCGGTCAGTCGAAGCGCAAGACGAAGGTCGTTTCCCGTCCGGGCAGTAGTGAGAGGCTGCCTCCGGAGAGCCGCATGATCTGGCGCGAGATGCTCAGGCCGATGCCGCTTCCGTCATCCTTGGTGGTGAAGAAGGGGATGAAGATGTGCCGTGCCACTTCCGGGGGAATGGCGGGGCCGTCGTTGCGGATTTCCACGATGACTGCCTCTTGCTCGTCACATCGGGCCGTGATGTCAATGTGTCCTTCTTCGGTGCGCTCGGGTTGTGAGGCGATGGCTTGGATGGCGTTCTTCAGCAGGTTGGTGAATACTTGCGCCATCAGGCCTTCGTCGGCGTGCAGGATGAGGTCGTCCGGTTCGATGCGGGTGCGGAAGGCGATGCGGGCCTTGGGGTATTGGTGGCGGGCCAGTTCCACCATGCGGGGAATGAAGTCGCGCAGGTAGAAGAGGGAGGGTACCGGCGTGGGGATGTGGGTGAACTTCCGGTAGGACTCCACGAAGGCCAGCAGTCCCTTGCCCGTGGCACTGATGGTTTTCAGTCCGCTCTGTACTTCGTCCGTGGAGACGCTGTGTGCATTCAGTTCCAGCAGGGTGTCGCTCAGCGAGGTGATGGGGGTGACGGCATTCATGATTTCGTGCGTCAGTACGCGGGTCAGGCGTATCCAGGAGTCTATCTCCCGTTCGTCCAGTTCGTGGTTGATGTCGTCAAGGGCCAGGATGCGCAGGTGCTCGCCCCGCACGCTGATGTCGCTCACCCGCACGAAGAGGTCGCGTGTGCCCCGCTCGTTGCACAACGGCATCTGGAAAGTCTCTCCTGCCCGGCAGGCCTGGAGGCGTTCGGTGAGTTTCGGGTCGATGCGGTTCAGTTGGAGGAGGTGGGTGAACACTTCCAGGCCCAGCAGGCGGAGGGCCTCGGTATTTTTTTGATAGACGGAGCCTTGGTCGTTCAGCACCACGATGCCGGTGTTGATACACTCCAGGATGAGTTCGTAATATTTTTCCTGTTGGGCGGTCTCGTTCTTCACTTGCCAGAGGATGTGTGCGATGCGGTTCAGGGCGTGGTTCACCAGTCGCGTGTCGGCATCTCCCTCGTGTTCGGCGAAATGGACGGCATAGTCATTGTTCTCCACGGCATCCAGCAGGAAAAGCACCTTGCGTGATTGCTTCCGTTGGAGTTTGTAGAGTTTCCAGCCGAGGTACGGGAGGCACAGGGTGGGCAACAGGCACCATGGCCAGGCGGGCAGGTCGGTACCTGGTACGGGGATTCCATAGGCCACCAGTGTCCAGGCACTTCCCGTCAGGAGGCAGAGCAGGACGAGCAGCAGGGTATAGAGCGTGAAGCGGCGGTTCATAGGTTATACTTCTTCATCTTGTTGTACAGTGTCTGGCGTGTGATGCCCAGTTGTGCGGCCACAGCCGAGAGATTTCCTCCACAAGTATCCAGGGTTCTGCTGATCATCTGTCGCTCCATGTCCTCCAAAGTCGATGCAGGCATGTTCGGAGCCGGTTCCACCGTGCGGGGCAGTTGGAAGGCCTCGGCAGGCAGGCAGTTTCCATCGGCGATGATGACGGCCTTCTCGATGGCGTGCTCCAATTCGCGTATGTTGCCTTTCCATGGATGTTGCAGGAGTTTCCGTCGGGCGTTTTCGTCCAGGGTGGAGGCCGGTCGCTGGTATTTTTTTGCAAAGCGCCGGATGAATTGTTCCGCCAGGGGGAGGATGTCTTCCGGCCGTTCGCGGAGCGGGGGAATCTCCAGATGGATGGTGTTGATGCGGTAGAGCAGGTCTTCGCGGAATTCTCCGTGCGTCACCATGCGGGACAGGTCCCGGTTGGTGGCGCACACCAGGCGGATGTCTACCGGGATGGGGGTGTTGCTTCCTACGCGCACGATGCTCCGGCGTTGGAGGACGGTCAGGAGTTTGGCCTGCAGGTGGTAGGGCAGGTTGCCAATCTCGTCCAGGAAGAGGGTGCCGTGGTCGGCCGCCTCGAATTTGCCCGCCCGGTCGGCGCGTGCATCGGTGAAGGCCCCCTTGACGTGCCCGAAGAGTTCGCTCTCGAAGAGCGTTTCCGTCACCGCCCCCATGTCCACGGTTACCAACGGATGTCCGCCCCGCAGAGAGAGGCGGTGTAGTTCGCGGGCCAGCATCTCCTTGCCCGTGCCGTTCTCGCCCGTGATGAGGACGTTGGCATCCGTCCGCGCCACCTTTTCCACCAAGGTCCGGAGGTGTTGCATGGCCCCGCTTTCGCCCCAATACATGGCGGGTTTGTCACTATCCTTCGCGGAGGCGTTGCCAATGTTCCGCGAAGCCGTGGTCAATGTTTCGACAAGCCGGTGGTTATCCCACGGCTTGACCACAAAGTCCGTCGCCCCCTCCTTGATGCCCCTCACGGCGAGGTCGATGTCCGCGTAGGCCGTGAAGAGCACGACGGGCAGGTCGGGGCGGAGGCGTTTGGCCTCGTGCAGCCAGTAGAGCCCTTCGTTGCCGTTGTTGATGCCCGAAGTGAAATTCATGTCCAGCAGGAGCACGCTCCAGCCCTCTTCCCTGAGCATGGCCGGCAGGGAGGCGGGCGAGGCCAGCGTGGCAATCCGCTCGAAGTGCGGCTTCAGCAGGAGTTGCAAGGCGGCCAATACGCCCCGGTTATCGTCAACGATGAGTATATTTCCGTTTTTCTTCATGGTGCAAAAGTACGATTTTTGTATAAATAAGGAAAGGTTTTTGCGGAGGAATAAACGAGTCATACACTATTGTTGCAATTGATGTGTCGATGTATGGATAGAAAGCAGAGTGGGGTTAAAAAAATGTAAATCCAAATAAGATTCATTTAATATTATAATGGATGTTGTATAATTGTCGTTACCTTTGTGGCACTATTGCTCTGATTTAAAACCGAAAGATATGCGACTGAAAATTGTATTGATAATGTGGATAGGTATGGCCTTGTTTAGCTGTAATGTTATGGGTACCAATTATAGGGCCATCTATGATTTTGAATATACGAAAGACAGCATCAATTCAATTATAGAAAAAGACATACTGTATCTGGAAATATCTAAAAATAGTTCCTTTTGTTTCAGTTATTATACTTATTATACGGATTCCCTAAAGAACACACCCAATGGACGAGCCGTTTGGAGACAACTTTTCTCTGCCGCCATAGCCAAAGATGGAACAAATGCCACTTCTTTCCCTTATAAACGCAGCACATTTATGGTGACTAAATGTTATACATCGGACACCCTATGTATCAAAGATATGATTGACAACGACATTTATGAATATGTTGCCTCCAAAAATGAATTCCATTGGCAGCTGTGTGATTCTACAAAGAACATCAATGGCTTTGAAGCCTACAAAGCCACTTGCTGTTATCATGGCAGGGAATGGGCGGTTTGGTTCTCGCCCGACATCCCCTTTAGCGACGGGCCTTGGGTGTTCTGCGGTCTCCCCGGGCTTATTCTCGAAGCACACGACAAGGATCATTTGTTTTCCTTCCGCCTGAAAGGGCTGTTCTCCAATCCAGCACCCAAAAAGGATTGGCTGGACGAGGGGAAAAAGACTGACCGGATTTCATTCCTGCGGAAGGATTATCAATATCGGAAAAACCTCACGCGGATTTTTAATGCGGAAATGGGGACAAATGTCCCGGAAAATAAGAATGATACCCGTTATTTAGATGGGTTAGAACCTGATTTCAAACAATAGTCTATAAGAAGATGTTGAAATTCAGTTTATACGATAATAGGATTTTAGGTATCTTAACAATGAAAAGAATATTATTTGTAATTACTATCTGTCTATTTGCTGTTAAATTATCAGCAGATAACTCAAACAGAACATATAGAGCAGTGTATGGCTTTGAATATACAAAAGACAGTATTAATTCTACGAAAGGGTATGACATCCTCTATTTAGAATTATATGGCGACCATTCATTTTGTTTTAGCAAATACACGTGGGAATTGGATTCGATTATAAACAGTCCTCATGGGGAGAAATTGTATGATGAATTGTTGACCGCATCTTTGTTAAAAGACGGTCCCAGGGCAGGCACATATCCTCATCGCAGGAGCACCTTTATGGTTTCAAAATACCAGGATAGTAAATCTATTATTACCAAAGATTATTGCGATAATGAATACTATCAATATTGTGACTCCATGGCAGACTTTGTTTGGAACATAACAGATAGTATAAAGATAATTGACGGAATGTCGGTAATCAATGCACAATGTGCTTATCATGGAAGATTGTGGAGTGTGTGGTTTTGTCCTGATTTGCCATGGTCTGATGGGCCATGGAAGTTTTGTAATCTCCCAGGTCTTATTATTGAAGCAAGAGATAAAGATGAATTATATGTGTTTAAGTTGCTTAGTCTAAATGAATGTAACCATCCTGTTTTGGATTGGTGCAAAAATGCGAAACGTACCCAAAGGAAAGAATTTCTCAACATGAGATATAAAAGCTTAAAAAATAACCTCATAAGATATCGTTCTGAGCTTGGCATAGATACCCAAACCAATATTGATACCCGCTATTTAGATGGGTTAGAGCCTGATTTCAAACAATAAAGGAGGACTCAGCCATGAAATACGTCAGTTTGTTCGTATTACTTTTCGTGACATCAAATGTGATGGCTCAGATAATAGAGGACAAGGAACCCGCCATTTTAGAAGTCCACTATATTAAAACTTGGGTGGCGGACACTTTGGAAAATCGAAGTTATACCGACCCTATGACTTTGAGGATAGGTAAAACTTCAGCTATGTTTTACCCACCTAAAATGATGTGGGCAGATTCACTATTACAGACGGATTATGCGCTTTACGAGAAACTCCACCGGGAAATGAATCCACTCGGACAGTCAGAGTACAAGCCGCTTGGAGGTATGGAACGTGAATACCTGTTTCGCAATATCAACGATGGCGAGACGATGATCTACCGAGTAATTGCAGGAGAGCATTATTCGTACACGGAACCCACAGAAATGCCGATATGGCAAATTCAGTCGGAAACGAAAGAACTCTTGGGGTATAGCTGTCAGCTTGCCTCATGCGATTTTAGAGGACGCACATGGTATGCATGGTTTTCAACCGACATACCCGTCAATGAAGGGCCTTGGAAACTGTTCGGGTTGCCCGGTCTTGTCTTGGAAGCATGGGATAGTAAAAAGCATTATGCCTACAAGGCAACCGGACTTTACACCCAAAACCTGCAACCTGTGGGGATAAGGCTGTATGTCAGGAACAAGCCCTATACGCTAAAGTCCAGGCAAGAATATCTCCAGAAGATGTACAAAGCATACATTCTAGGGAAATTTGCCTCCCAAATGAGTGCCTTGTATGGCAACGGTGCACAGAGTGCTCCTACCCAGGCACAATATGATTATCAAGAGAGAGACTATCCACATAAGTAAACGGGAATAAAAAAACAAACCATTTTGCGATGAGGCTACTATTCACAATCCTATTGGCCCTGACCATCTGCTTGGATGGCTTTGCGGGTACCCCTGTCACCGGCACCGTCATCCAGGCGTCCGACCAATCCCCGATAGCGGGGGCCAATGTCCTTTTGAAAAACGCTGAAGGGAAGTTGTTGGCCTACGGAGTGAGTGACACCAACGGGCGGTTCTCCATCATGCCGCCCTCGACAAGTGGGGAGCTTACCATCCATGTCACCATAATGGGATACCGTACCTATTCCGCCCCTTTGGCGCTTGATGGCAAACCCCTCGTAATAAGGATGGAAGAAGGGGCTTTCCAATTGCAGGAAGTAACCGTCAAGGCCGACCGTATCCGGGAGAGCGGGGACACGATAACCTATAATGTGGGCAGTTTTGCCCAAAAACAGGACCGGAGCATAGGTGATGTGCTGAAACGTATGCCCGGCATTGACGTGGCCAACAATGGGAAAATACAATACCAAGGCATAGACATCAATAAGTTCTACATCGAGGGCAACGACCTCTTGGGCGGAAAATACGGCATCGCGACAAACGGTATCGCTTACGATGACATCGGCGCCGTGGAGGTCATGGAGAACCACCAGCCCATGCAGGTGCTCCGTGGACTGAGTTTCTCTGACCAGGCAGCTATCAACCTGAAGATGAAGAACAGTGCGAAAGCAACCTTCCTGGTTCACGGCACATTGGGCGGCGGATGGTCTGAACAACCGCAAGGCGCGCTCTGGCAAGGGGACATCTTCACCATGATGGTCACGGGGAAGTACCAGATGATAACTACGCTGAAAGGAAACAACACCGGGCTGAACCTCTCCGATGAGCTTCTGGACTTCACTTCTGAGAAATCGGATGAGGAATTAGACGGGTATATAGCTTTGTCCACTCCGGCTACCCCCAACTTGCAACGGAACAGGAGCTACTTCAACCGTTCGTGGATGGTATCTTCCAGCCACCTCCTCAAAACAGAAAACGGAGGGGAGTTCAAAGCCCATATTGACTATAACCATGACCGTGTCTCTGCGCAGGGAGCAAGTACGACGACCTATTTCCTGGAGTCCGGGGACCAAATCGTTCTCGAAGACAAGAGCTCGCTCTCGCACCGCAATGCGGTGGCTGGGAAGTTTTCATACGAAATCAATGAAAAGACCTGTTTTCTCAACAACACCTTGTCGGCTGATTTTTCATGGAATGATTTGACGCTGAACACCACAGGGTCGTTGCCCAACACTCAGACGGCCTGGATGCCGGAATATGCGGTGAGTAATCTGTTGAAAGTCATCAAGCGTTTCAGCAACAACAAGTTGGTTACCTTCACCAGCCGCAATGAATGGAACTCCCTGCCCGAGAAGCTGACCGTCACCCATGAAGGGCAGGATTACGGACAAAAGATAAAGCAACATGCCTTCTACACGGATGAGAGAGCCTCGTTGGGCTTTGTATTCAACAAGGTGCTCCTGTCTTTGGAAGCCGGTGTGTCCGGATATTTTAGGAATCTGGATACCAACCTGTTTGGGGTGGACAGGACGGATGTAACAGAGACTGAAGCATTAACTACCGATTATTTGCGTGTTTTCGCTTCTCCCAAATTCGAGTGGAGCTATAAGAAACTGGAACTCACGTTGAATCTTCCGGTCAATCTGTATTCCTATTTCTTCTCCGGAGCCATGGGCAACCGCACGGAGTTCTTCCTGTCTCCTTCGTTGGCGGCAAGGTTCCGCCTTACGCCCCGAATGTCGCTCACTTTGCGTGGAAGCGCCCGGCGTTCTCCCGCCTCTTTGCATGATATCCACGATTCTTCCATACTTACCGATTACCGGTCATTCAGTTCCGGAGTGGATGACTACTACACTTCATCCGGACAATCTCTTTCCGCTTCCTATAGCTATCGAAATGCTCCAAGCGGGATATTCGTGATGGCCATGGGCAGCTATGGATGGAATAAATCCAAGTTCGGGACGGTGCAGAATGTGGTCGGTGATTATGTATTTTACTCCTATCAGTCACAACCCTCAGACTCGCGCAATGCGATGGCGTTTTTCAACGCGAGCAAGACCCTTGATTTTATGCGTGGAGCCATCGGGGTGAAAGGCATTTACAGCCGGATGGAAAACAATCTGTTGTCTCAAGGGATTTCCACTGATTATTGCCATGATTCCTTCTCTCTGTCGCCTTTCATGAACGGGAATCTGTTCACCTGCCTGAACTGGAACTTCCGGTTTACGTGGGATAAATCCTGGTTGGAAATTTCCGATATGCCGGGTCGCAGTTCCGACAATTACATCTATTCGGGAAGCGTGACGCTCACACCGTGCTCTTTGATAACCTGGACCACCGGAGGCGAATATTACCGTAATCAGATAGAAGAAGGACGTTACAAAGACATGTTCATGCTCGACACCAAATTGACGTTCAACCTAAGTAAGCGGATTGAGGTTTCTGCTTCGGTCACTAACTTGCTCAATAAGAAAGAATACAGTTATACTTCGTATGGCACTGTGTCCCAGTATGAGCGTTCAAGCAAACTTCGTGGACGTGAATTCCTGATTTCGCTCTATTTGAAAAAGTAATAGGAGCTTAAATCCTCATTTGAGCAGGGCATAGAGTTGGTCATAAGTTTGTTTCAGCCTGTCTATGTCGTATCCGTTCTCAGAAAATACGCCATGAAATGCCCGGCCGATATAGCAGTCTTCGTAAAAGTAACTGATAGCGGCTGGATCCAAGCCGTTTCTGATTTCTCCGGTGGCTATTGCATTTTCAATGACAGATTTCCATATCAGCCGTTCTTCTTCATACCATTGGGCGGTTTGCTCTTTGAATTTCGGTATATAGGTCAATGCCGAACTTTCAATGCGCATCAGAGCCTCATTGACATTGGCAATGCCCAGGCTTGACATCTGTTTCTGCTCGCGTTTCAATGTTTCGATGAAATAATTGTAAAACGAGCAAAGGGATAGTTTATAAGCATCGGGTACTGTTTTTACAGATGACGTTCTATAGACAAAAGTATGAAGTATTTCCCTGAACAGTCCTTCCTTGTTCTTGAAATAATAGACCATGGAGCCGCGGCTGATTCCGATTGCTTTCTCCATGACACCGAAAGACACGCGGTCGTATGGCATCGTGGCAAATAGCCTGAATGCCTCCGTAAGAATCTTCTGACGACTGGTTTCTCCTTTGCTCATACTGAAATATATGTTTATCCGTTGGAGGAATTAAGACCCAATTGCCCATTATCTTGTCGGTCTGTCGAGCGGCTTTGCAGGCGGATATCTCCGCCCTTGTCCGGAGATATCTCTGTCCTTGCCCGGAGATATCCCCGCCCTTGCCCGCAGATATCTCTGCCCGTGGGCTTTCATGCCCTGATTAATCCCTCCGGCGGTTATGTTTAAATCTGCGCGAAGGTACGAATATATACCGACATGAGGAAATTTTAGCGTCAAAGCAGCGTTCTTGAGACCTTTGGCGGATGCCGTGTTGGGATTTCGGGGAGAAAAACGTACCTTTGTGACCAATTAGCAATCTGCTTCTGAAGAGAGAATATGAGGAATATCGTCCGCACCGTCCTGCTTTGCGTCTTGGCCTTGGGGCTGGCCGCATGCTCCACTACCAAATACGTGCCCGAAGGTTCGTATTTGCTGGATGACGTGCGCATCCGGACGGATAACAAGGACGTGCGCCCTTCGCAACTCTCCATGTATGTCCGCCAGCATCCCAACTCCAAGTGGTTCAGCTTGATAAAGACCCAGCTCTACGTCTACAACTGGTCGGGGAGGGACTCGACGAAGTGGATGAACCGCGTGCTCCGGCGGATGGGAGACGCTCCCGTCATTTATAGCCACGATGAAACGGAGCGGACCACGGAGGAAATCACCAAGGCCGTGCGCAACATGGGGTATATGGGAGCTACGGTGGAGCCGGAGCGTGAGGTGTCCGGACAGAAGATGAAGCTGACCTACCGGGTGCGTACCGGCAAGCCCTATCGGGTGCGCTCCTTGAAGCTGGATGTGCAGGACGACCGCATTGCGGATTATATGCGAAAAGATTCGGCCGCGACCCTCCTGAGTGAAGGGATGACCTTCGATGTCAACGTGCTGGATGCCGAGCGACAGCGCATCACGTCCAACCTCTTGCGGCATGGTTATTACAAGTTCAACAAGGATTACATTACCTATACGGCCGACACCGTGCGCAATACGTATCAGGTGGATCTCACCCTTCATCTGGCTCCTTTCCGTCAGGGAGACGTGGCCAAACCTCATCAGCAATACCACGTGGACAAGGTGTCCTTCATCACCGAATATGACATGATGCAGGGCTCGGAGGAGAATAGCATTCAGGTGACCGACTCGGTGCATTACGGGGCTTTCCCCATCTATTTCAAGGACCGCCTCTATCTGAGGCCCAAGGTTCTGGTGAACAACCTGCACTTCAAGCCGGGAGACCTGTATGACGAATATGCCGTCAGCCGTACGTACACTAATTTCGGACGGCTTCAGGCCTTGAAATACACCAATATCCGCTTCCTGGAGCAAGAGAAGGACAGCACCGCCCTGAGCGCTTTCGTGTTGCTCACCAAGAACAAGTCCCAGTCGGTGTCTTTCGAAGTGGATGGCACCAATTCGGCGGGCGACCTCGGGGCGGGTGGTTCCGTGTCTTATAATCATCGCAATCTTTTCCGTGGTTCGGAGGCTTTCATGCTGAAGTTGCGCGGAGCCTACGAGGCTGTGTCCGGCCTCCAGGGGACGGGCTACAACCAGAACTATATTGAGTTGGGGGCGGAGGCGACCATCAATTTTCCGCGTTTTCTCTTTCCTTTCCTTTCCCGTGACTTTACGCGGCGCATTTCGGCCACTACTGAGTTCGGCCTTCAATACAATTACCAGATGCGTCCGGAGTTCACGCGTATCGTGGCTTCGGCCGGATGGAGCTACAAGTGGGGTGTGCAGCACGTGCGCGCCCAGCATCGCATTGATTTGCTGGATATCAACTACTTGTATATGCCCTGGATGGACGAGTCTTTCCGCCAGTTGTATTTGGAACAGGAACAGAATTATATCCTGAAGTATAACTATGAGGACCGCCTCATCGTGCGCACGGGTTATAGCTATACGTACAACAGTGCGGGCCGGGCCTTGCGGAACAACACCACGTTGGGCAATTCCTTCACGGTGCGCTTCAACTTTGAGTCTGCGGGCAATCTGCTTTATGCCTTGGCCAGTGCCACCAAGATGCGTAAGAATGAGGCTGGCGAATACACCTTGTTGGGCATTCCTTTTGCCCAATACCTCAAGTTTGATGCGGACTTTGCGAAGAACATTGTGATAGACAGCCGCAATTCACTGGCTTTTCATATCGGGGCCGGCATCGCTATTCCGTATGGGAATGCTTCCGTGGTGCCTTTCGAGAAACGTTACTTTTCCGGAGGCGCCAATAGCGTGCGCGGATGGTCTGTGCGCGACCTGGGTCCCGGTGCCTTTCCCGGTGACAATAATTTCCTGAACCAGTCGGGCGATATCAAGTTGGATGCAAGCATCGAATACCGTACGCGCCTCTTCTGGAAATTCCGTGGAGCGGTCTTTGTGGATGCGGGCAATATCTGGACTCTTCGCGAGTATGAGGAGCAGCCGGGCGGAAAGTTCGAGTTCAACAGTTTCTATAAGCAAATAGCTGTGGCTTATGGCATAGGCCTCCGTCTGGACCTGGACTTTTTCGTCCTTCGCTTTGACGGAGGCATGAAGGCCATCAATCCTGTGTATGAGAGTGGGCGCCTGCGCTATCCCATTTTCCATCCCAACTTTAAGCGGGATTTTGCTTTCCATTTTGCGGTAGGTTATCCCTTTTGATGGCACGGGGGCGGACGGCAAAAAAGAAACGCCCGTCCAGAAGAAGAACTGGACGGGCGTTCCCGGGATGTATGTTTCTCAATTTCCCAGGGCAAAGTAGGTGTCTGTCTGGATGGCTTGTCGTGCCATGGCCACGCCTTGGGCATCGATGGTGACGGTCAGGTCATTCCCGTCGGGCAAGGTCAGTTGGGCGGTGCCGTCTCCGTTCAATTTCAGCAGGTCGGTGCTTTCATTGTCGGCCACTACACTCCAGGTGCCGCGTGCCTTGTCATAGACCAGTTGCATGGAGGCATCCTCGCCTTCTTTCTGGATGATGTAGCCATCCTTGCGGGTTTCCACCAGGTAATTGCCGTCCGTACCTTTGACTGTCTTGATGTCGCCGATGCTGGCCATGGGGTTGCTGCCGCTCCAGAACTCAATGGAGTTGATGACCAATGCGTCGGCCAGATAGCATACGCCATAGACAGGGATGATGTTGAACGCGAGGAACACCAATTCGTTGACGAACTTGTTGCTGATGCCTTCGTTCCATTGGCGGAGTTTGGTGTGCAGGCCGAACGAACCGATGCACGAACTGAACAGGAATGCGCCGCAAATCATGACGGTTGCGGCCAGCTTAAGATTGAATTTTTGCATAATAGTCAGTTTATAGGGTGAATAATACTTGGCAAAGATACCTTCTTTCCGCTAGAAAGCATGGCTTTTTGTCTACGTTTTTATGACCTATATGTCGTTTGTATCCTCTATTTTTTCGGTTGGGTCCTCAGCATGTCCACGAATTTGCGGATGGCGGGAAGCATTTCCTCCGGTGTTTCCAGCCCGTCGCAGGCGGTTTCCAGGGGGCAACGGCCGTCTTTCTTGCGGTTGATGATGTAAGGAACTTCTTGTCCGAAACGGGTAGGGATGCCTGCCCGATGGAGCACATGGAGGGCTGGAGTGCTGATGAGGTCCGCATAGACCTCGGTCATTCCACCGAGAGCCACCAGTGCGGCCACTCCTTTTCCGATGACCTTGTCTGCCAATTGGGCGCCGTGCATGAAGTCCGTTTCGTTTTCATATAGTTCGAACAGGTCGATGACGCCCCGGCGATGGAAGAGGCGGATTTCAGTTCCCTTGCGGATGACGCATGAGCATCCTTCGGCATGAAGCCGTTCTATGAGGCTGTTCATTTCCATGTCAGTTGTCTTGTTTCAGTCGTTCTACGAAGGCGTCAATCCGGTGCAGTTCCTTGGGAATGTCGATGGATTGGGGGCAATGCTCGTTGCATTGGCTACATCCTATGCAATGACTGGCTTGGCGGAGTCGGGGCACGCTCCGGTCGTATCCGATGAGGAAGGCGCGGCGTGCCTGGCGGTAATTCTCGTCCAGCTTGTCTTGGGGGATGTTTCCTTCGTTGACACATTTATTATAATGTAGCAATACCGCAGGGATGTCAATACCGTAGGGGCAAGGCATGCAATACTTGCAGTCGTTGCACGGGATGGTGGGGTAGCCTGCAATGAGGTCTGCCGTGTCGAAGAGGAATTGGCGTTCTTCGTCCGTCAGGGGGACTAAGGGGGAATAGGTGCGGATGTTGTCCTGGAGATGCTCCATGTAGGTCATGCCGCTCAATACGGTCAATACTCCTTGTGGCGACCCGGCAAATCGGAAAGCCCACGAGGCCACGCTGCTTTCCGGACGTTGCTGCTTGAGGCGTGCTACGATGTGGTCCGGCAGGTTGGAGAGGCGTCCCCCAAAGAGGGGTTCCATGATGACGGCCGGAATCTGGCGCTTTTCCAATTCGGCATAGAGGTATTCGGCGTTGACGTTTCGTCCCGTGGCATGACGCCAGTCTTGGTAATTCAATTGAATCTGTACGAAGTCCCAATGTACCCGGTCGTGCATGGCCAGCACTTCGTCGAATACATCCTGGGTGCCGTGGAAGGAGAATCCCAAGTGACGGATGCGTCCGGCCTCGCGCTCCTTGAGCAGGAAGTCCAGCATCCCGTTGTCTATGTAGCGTGCGCGGAAGGTCTGGATGCCTCCGTTGCCGATGGAGTGCAGAAGGTAGTAGTCAATGTAGTCCACCTGCAGGTCAATGAACGACTGGCGGTACATCCGGATAGAGTTCTCGCGCGTATAGTTGGCAAAGTTGGACAGCTTGGTGGCAATCTTGAACGATTCGCGCGGATGGCGTTTCAGGGCGATGCCTGTGGCCTTTTCGCTCCAGCCCTGCACGTAGACGGGGGATGTGTCGTAATAGTTCACTCCGTGTGCCATGGCATAGTCTACCAGGCGGTTTACCTCGTCCTGGTCTATCAGGTCTCCTTTCCCGTCGGGCGAGGGGACGGTGGGCCAGCGCATACATCCGTAACCCAGGATGGATACTCGGTCCTCTTCTTGTCCGGAGAAGTTGCGGTAGGTCATTTTATCCGTCGGGACAGGTCCGAGGGCTTGTGTGTCCGTCCGGGATTTTTCCGCACCGGGGGTGCATCCTTGCAGGAGGCCGGTGGAGGTAGCGGCGGTTAGTCCGATGATTTTCAGGAAGTCGCGCCGACTCATGTCATTATTGTGTCCTTTCATATCCATATATGCTGATAACTAAACACGAATCATTCCTCTGCTTATTTCGGTGCCTTCTGATACAGGTAGAAGGCTATGAATGTGTATAATACGTTGGGAATCCACACGGCGATGGCCGGCGGCATGTTCCCGTTGACGGCAAAGGTCGAGGCAATGGTCTGAAACAGGATGTACGAGAAGCTTAGCGCCAAGCCGATGCCCAGGTGTAGTCCCATGCCTCCTTTCGTCTTGCGTGAGGAGAGCGACACGCCTATTAGGGTCAGGATGAACGAAGCGAAGGACGTGGCGATGCGCTTATGGTATTCAATCTCAAACTCTTTGATGTTGGCGAATCCGCGTTGCTTTTGTCGGTCGATGTATTCTTTCAGCTGGGGACTGGTCAGCATCTCCTGCTGGTTCTTCATGATGAGGAAGTCGGCCGGCTCCATGAAGAGGGTGGTGTCGGCGCGCGTTCCCTTGGTGATGGTTTCCTTCATGCCTTTCATTTCGCGGATCATGTAGTCGCGGATGATCCAGCGGTGGACGGCCGAGGTATCATACGTGATGCTGCGTGCTGTCAGGTGGGATACCAGCTGTTTCCCTTCGAATTTGTCCAGCGAGAAGCGGTAGCCCGTATTGCTGTAGTTCTCGAAGCGTTCGATGTAGGCGATGACTCCGCTGTCCACCTCCAGTTGGATGTTTCGCGCCGTGTTCATCTTGCGCTGTTTGTAGTATTTGTCCTCGAAGTTGATGCGCGTCACGCTTCCCTTGGGGATGACATAGGCTCCCAGCCCGAAGGTAACCACCGCGATGATGGCTGCCGATACCATGTAGGGGCGGAGCATCCGCTTGAAGCTCATGCCCGTGGAGAACATAGCGATGATTTCCGAATTCTCCGCCAGTTTCGAGGTGAAGAATATGACCGCGATGAACACGAACAGGGGGCTGAAAAGGTTGGCGAAGTAGGGGATGAAGTTCAGGTAATAGTCGAAGATGATGGCACTCCACGGCGCATCGTGCGACATGAACTTGTCCTGCTTCTCATTGAAGTCAAAAACCACCGCAATGGAGATGATGAGGGCGATGGCGAAGACATAGGTCCCCAGGAATTTCTTGATGATGTACCAATCCAGCAATTTCAGGAATTTCCCTTGAGGGAGCCGGATGCGTTTCAATATGTTCAGATCGGGCCGTTTCATAATCTTGTCGATAGTCGTTTGACCATGGCGGGTTTCCAGGTAGCGAAGTCTCCCGCGATGATGTGCTTGCGGGCCTCGCCCACCAGCCAGAGGTAGAAGGCCAGGTTGTGTACGGAGGCTATCTGCATGCCCAGCATCTCCTGAGCGTGGAAGAGGTGGCGCAGGTAGGCCTTGGTATAAAGCGTGTCCACATAAGAGGCTCCGTCCGCCTCAATGGGCGAAAAGTCGGATTCCCACTTCTTGTTGCGCATGTTCAGGATGCCGTCTTTGGTGAATATCATGCCGTTGCGTCCGTTGCGGGTGGGCATGACGCAGTCGAACATGTCCACGCCTCGCTCAATGCCTTCCAGGATGTTCACCGGAGTTCCCACGCCCATCAGGTAGCGGGGTTTGTCTTTGGGCAGGATGCCGTTCACCAGTTCAATCATCTCGTACATCTTCTCCACCGGTTCACCTACGGCCAGGCCTCCGATGGCATTTCCGTCCGCTTCCTTCGAGGCAACGAATTCGGCAGACTGTGTGCGGAGATCCCGGTAGACGCACCCTTGCACAATGGGGAAGAGGGATTGCCGATAACCGTATTTGGGCTCGGTTTCGTTGAACCGTTGGATGCATCGGTCCAGCCAGCGGTGGGTCAGGCCCAGTGATTTCTTGGCGTATTCATAATCCGAATCGCCGGGAGGACACTCGTCGAAAGCCATCATGATATCGGCGCCGATGGTGCGCTCGATGTCCATCACCTTCTCCGGCGTGAAGAAGTGCTTGCTCCCGTCGATGTGCGAGCGGAACTCGGCACCTTCTTCATGCAGTTTGCGGATGCCGGCAAGGGAAAACACTTGGAAACCTCCGCTATCGGTCAGCATGGGGCGGTCGAACCCGTTGAACTTGTGCAAGCCTCCGGCGCGTTCGAGGATGTCCAGCCCGGGGCGCAGGTACAGATGATAGGTGTTGCCCAGGATAATCTGTGCCTTGATGTCGTCCTTCAACTCGGAAAGGTGTACGCCTTTCACCGTTCCTACCGTTCCCACGGGCATGAAGATAGGGGTTTCTATCTGTCCGTGATCCGTAGTGATGAGGCCGGCGCGGGCGTTGGTTTTCGGGTCGGTATGTTGTAGTTCAAACTTCATGCTTCTTCCTTGTTGTTTCTGATAGTTAGTTTATATGATAGGAGTTAAGAAGTTAAGGAGTTATCACTCCGCTGCGCTCCGTTAGGAGTTAAGC
>DHKFC23501__coassemble_1239_pt1 | contig 21652 bp, 20 predicted proteins | sample DHKFC23501__metabat2_low_PE_030 | metagenome-assembled genome bin DHKFC23501
CCGTGAAATCCGCGTAATCCGCGCCTAAAACTCTAATCGATAAATTATCATTTAACTAACAATTCAGCATTATGAAGACTACAGCTATCTATACATTGCTGGCCGCTGCGCTGGCTTTCTTTTGTGTTTCATCCGTGACGGCCGACGACGGCAATGCACGTGTAACCCAGACGCGCAAGGTAGAAGCCTTTCACGCCATAGACATCACGACCGTGGGCGACATCATCTTTACGCAGGATGACGCCTATTCCCTCCGCATCGAGGGACGGGAAAAGTATGTGAACAACACCGTGACTACCGTGTCCAAGGACGGCACCCTGTCCATCGGTTTCAAGAAGAAGAACCTGAACAGGGGCAATAACAATGGCGTCACCATCTACCTCACCGCCCCCGGTCTGGACGACATAGAATTCAAGGGCGTAGGCAGCTTCCGTTGCGAGGAGACCCTGAAACTGGACGGCGACCTGGACATCCGTATCACCGGTGTGGGCGAGGCGGTCATCGACGACCTGCGCTGCCGCAACCTCGACGTGCGCATGAGCGGTGTGGGCGATGCCAAGGTGACTGTCGATTGCGACCATGTGGATGCCTCCATGAGCGGCGTGGGCAGCGTCACCTTGCGCGGTCGTGCCAAGACTGCCGACCTGCACCGCAGCGGCATCGGAGAGCTGGACCGCGACGGGCTGAAGGTCGGGGAGTGAGAAATAGGAATTTAATTTAGCGGTTAGGGTTTAGTGATTAGTGATTAACCCGTTGGCGGAATTATAACCGATATGCACTTTATCTGTCGGTCCATTGTACGGCTTTGCGGGCGGATATCTCCGCTTTTGTCCAGAGATATCTCCGTCCTTGTCCGAAGATATCTCTGTCTTGGCCCGAAGATATCTCCGTCCGTGGGTTTCATACCCCAATTAATTCCGCCAACGGGTTGATTAGTACATTGCTATCGAACGACTTACTAATCACTAATCGCTAAACACTAATCACTGCTAACTTATCATTTAACACTGCAATCATGATTAAGCAATACTTTCAACAAGCCTGGGCACAACTGCGGCAACAGCCCCTCATCAGCACGGTAAACGTGGCGGGTACGGCGCTGTCCATCTTCCTTATCATGCTGGTGGTGATGGTACAGCAGGTAGATGTGGAGCCGTTTGCTCCGGAGAGCAAACGCGACCGCATGCTCTATTATACCTACACCAGTGTGAGGAACGAAAGGATGTGGGGAGCCAATGATAGCAGCAACGGCTGTATGAGCGTGGACGTGGCCGACCGGTGCTTTCGCACGCTGACCACACCGGAAGCCTGTACGGTGTACACCACTTGGAATGTTACGACTCCTGCCAGTATGCCTGGTCAGCCTGCTTTTTCCGTGGACCTGAAGGAAACGGATGATGTATTCTGGCGTGTGTTCGACTTTGGCTTCATCGACGGCAAACCCTATGACAAGGCCACTTTTGATGCCGGACAGCCTGTGGCGGTCATTACCCGCAGCGTGGCGCGGGCTCTTTTCAGCACGGACCGCGACGTGGCAGGACGTGAATTCCTGTTGAATCATGCGCCCTATCGGGTGGCTGGTGTCGTGGAAGATGTCAGCATATTGGCATCCACGGCCTACGCTCAGGTGTGGGTGCCTTTTACTTCAACCGATACACCCAAAGATGTCAGTACGGGCGGCATTATGGGGAACTTCAGTTGCGCCCTGTTGGCACGCAGCCGGGCAGATTTCCCTGCCATACGTGCTGAGAGCGACCGCAGCGTGCGTGCCTACAACGATGCCCGCAAGGAGGAGGGCTGGGAAATCTTCATGCGCAACCGTCCCTATGACCAAGAGAAGAACGCCCTTGCTACTAGCTCGAACAACGAGCCCGATCTACAGGGAGAGCGCAACCGGCGCTTGATGGTTTACCTCATCCTACTGATAGTCCCCGCTATCAACCTGAGCAGCATGACGCAAAGCCGTTTGCGGCAGCGGGTGGCGGAGATTGGCGTACGCCGTGCGTTCGGTTGCACTCGCTGGGAGTTAACTGTGCAAATATTGGCGGAAAACTTTATCGTCACGTTGCTGGCGGGTACCATAGGCTTTGTCTTGAGTCTGCTGTTCGGCTTTCTGGCAAGCGATGTGCTCTTTGCGCAGGAGTTTAGCAGAACACTCAACCCACCCGTGGTGGATGCTTCTATCCTGCTGCACGCTTCTACTTTCGGATGGGCCTTGCTGTTCTGCTTTGTGCTCAACCTGCTCAGCACCGGCATTCCAACTTGGCGTGCGGTGCGCATGAATATTGTGGAATCCATCGGAGGCAGACTTCATTAATTAAGGAGATAGACTATGCAAAAGAAACTATTCAGACAGATACGAAATGAGTGGCGGGGAAATACTTGGCTTGCCCTCGAACTGCTGGTAGTCAGCGTGGTGATGTGGTTCATCATCGATATGCTCTACTGCCGTGCCGCCACTTATCTGGAGCCGCGAGGCTTCGACACGGAGCATTGCTACCGCATCTACTTGGGTAGCCTGACGGACAAAAGCCCCGATTATACGCCCTATGAGGATGCCGCCCGCCAGCGCGACGACATCCTGGAGGTGGTGGAACGCTTGCGGCACCGTCCGGAGGTGGAGGCCGTCAGCCTTTCCCTCAACGCCCATCCTTATAACGGCAACAACAGTGGATGCTCGCTGGAGTATGACACCCTGCGCAGCAGCGGTTTTGTGGTGCGCCGTTATATGACGCCCGACTTCGTTCGTGTGTTCCGATACCGGGGTGCCAAGGGCGAGACACCCGACCAACTGGCCCAGCAACTGACGGAAGGAAAACTGTTGGCATCGAACAACATATTCCGTCGTTATGGTGTTCCTCTGACCCGGATTGCCGGCGACGGTTTCCATTTCGACGGCGATACGCTGACCTCCTATACGGTCATCGCCCTGCAGACCGTGCGCTATCACGACTATCAGCAGGCTTATTGGAGCTACACGGTTTGTGCTAACATGGAGCAGTATTTTAACCAGTCTCCGGGTCTGGTCAATCCTTCCAATGAGTTGTGCGTGCGTGTCAAGGCCAACCAGGACCAGGACTTCATCGACCGCTTGCGTGCCGATAGCGAGAAACAGTTCCGCATAGGCAATATCTACATAGCCGATATTCGGAGCTTTGCGGACATCCGCCGCAATTTCCAACAGTCATGGAGCAAGGATACGCAGTTTCTCTCTGCGGGCATGGGCTTCCTCCTGCTCAATATCTTCCTCGGCCTGCTGGGCACCTTCTGGTTCCGTACGCAGCAACGCCGGAGCGAGATAGCCTTGCACAAGGTGAGCGGGGCCACCAACCGTGCCGTCTTCGCCCGCCTGCTCAGCGAGGGGCTGCTTCTGCTGCTCATCGTCACCATGCCCGCGCTGATTATCGACCTCAACCTGGCCAAGGCCGAGCTGAACTCGTGGCGCAACGGCACGACGCTGGAGTGGGACAGGCTGCTGCTCTGCGCCGCCGCCTCGTTCGTGCTCATCGCCTTGATGATTGTCATCGGCATCTGGTATCCCGCCCGCCGGGCGATGCGGGTGCAGCCGGCCGAGGCGTTGCACGACGAGTAGGGGGAATGAAGAATGAAGAACGAAGAATGATGAATGGGGTGTGCCTGCCTTTATTCTCCCTTCTTTGTCCCTCATTCTTCTCCCCATTCTTCATTCTTCATTATTAGTTCTTCATTATTATTATGAAACAATTATTCAATCTTATCCGGCAACACCGTTTCTATACGGCAATATGTGTCATCGGCACCGCTGTCACTGTGGCCTTTGTCATGGTGGTGGTGATGGTCTATGACTTCCGCACGGCCAATGTCGCACCGGAAACACGGCGCAGCCGCACGATGTACCACGATGGTACCCTCCTTATGCGCAATGACGGCACCAGTCGCATGGGTTATCAGGGACTCGGACCGATGGCCTTTCACGCCCTATATGACAGTCTGCCGGGCGTAGACCGGCTGACCTGGCACGGCGGTCTGTGGAAAGCTGTGTGCGCTCTGCCTGCCTCGTCCGACCGTCGGCCTGTCTTTCTGCGCCCCGTGGCGGCCGACTGGTTCGACTATTTCCGTTATGACTTTGTGGCCGGACGCCCCTTTACTCGTGCCGAGTATGATGCGGCCCGCGCTGCCTTTGAAGTAGCAGGCGATGAATTCCGCAGTTTCCGAAACCGCGATGACGGGGTGTTGCGCCGTTTTGTCGTTATCAGCGAAAGCCTGGCGCGACAACTCTTCGGCAGTGCAGACCGAGCCGTGGGCAATGACTTCCTGATGGATTTCCAGCCTGTCCGGGCTGTGGGTGTGGTCCGCGATGTCAGCCCTATTTTCCAGACTGCCTATGCCGATGTATGGGAACCCTTTCCGTTGGCAAATGAAGACGGAGCTTATCTGAACATCGGTACAGGTGGTTTGGGCGGCTATCATTATCCTGTGTTTAGTCTGGCTCCCGGTGCGCGGCCCGCCACAGTCCGTGCCGAGGTGGAGCGTCGCGTGGAGCAGCTCGACAACCAAGGGCTGGAGTTCGCCCTCAAAGACCCGCGCCTTTATACTCATTCTCAATATACCTTCTTCCGCGGTGCAGGCCTCGATGCCCGCCTGGTCTATGCCTTGCTGTTGCTGATACTCTTCGTGGTGCCTGCTGTGGGCATCTCCGGCCTGGTACATGCCCAGATGCAGAGCCGCCTGCCCGAGATAGCCATCCGCAAGGCTTATGGCGCTTCCAATGCCGACATCATCGGCCGCCTGTTCGGCGAAAGCCTGCTGACCACGTTGTTGGGCGGCCTGTTGGGCTACCTTCTGTCGTGCCTGTTCGTGGTGGCTGGCAGTTCGTGGCTGTTCGGGACGAGTGGCCTTGGCGAGGGGCACATCCTGGTGGGGAGCGACCTGCTGCTGCGCCCCTGGTTGTTCTTGTCGATGCTGGCTGCCTGTTTGTTGTTCAATACTTTGTCTACGCTGGTGCCTGCTTGGATGGCCGTGCGGCGCAGTATATCATATACGTTAGTAGGAGGAGAATAACTATGTGGAGACCACTATTCAATCAGATATGGAACCAGCGGCGTGCCAACGCGTGGCTGTGGCTGGAACTGGCGATGGTGACCACCCTGTTGTGGTACGGTATCGACCTGGTATATAATTACGAGGGTGCGGCCTGCCTGCCAAAAGGCTATGACACTGACGGAGTCTTCGACCTTATGGTGCAAACCAAGCCCTTGGAGGCTATTGAAAGTGCTGACAATGACCGGGCCGGTGAGGACTTCACCTACCTGTATAACTTACTGAAGGATTATCCGGGGGTGGAGGAGGTCTGTGCCTATTATGGTAGTGTGCCCTATACGGACGAATCCATGTTCGAGGGCTATGCTCCGCATGATGACTCGACGCATGTGGTGCAGTGCTACATCCGCTACGTCACTCCGTCCTACTTCAAGGTATTCCGCCTGCAGCCCCTGGCCGGGCAGTTGGACGAAGAACATTGGACACCGGCGGAGTTTCCCATGCCCGCCCTGATGAGTGCCGACCTGGTCGATTCGCTCTTCCACCTGTCCAACCGCGCGGATGCCGTGGGGCGTACCTGCTTTAATCCCTATTGGCTGAACAACAAAGAGAACCCCGTGACCAGCTACCGTGTGGCTGCCGTATTGCCCCGTCACAAGCTTAACGACTATGAGCGTTACGAGCCGTTCATCTACCTGCCCGTGTCGAAGGCCCTGTTCTGGCAGCACATCGCCCTGCGCGTTGCTCCCGGTCACGTGGCCGGTTTTGCCGAACGCTTCCGCCGCGACATGCAGCCCGTGTTCGACCGTGGCATCTTCGACCTGGACTATATCCGTCCTTATAGCGATATGAAGGCTGCTTATGACGTGCAACAAGGCACGGTGAACTACCTCAATACGGTGTATGGCGTGGCCGCTTTCTTTCTGTTCAACGTATTCCTTTGTGTGCTGGCCACCTTCTGGTACCGCACCCGCAAGCGCCGTTGCGAGATAGCCTTGCGCATGGCGATGGGCAGCAGCCGCGCACAGGTGATGCGTTATTTCCTGGCGGAGGGGATGGCCTTGTTGTTGCTGGCTGCCGTGCCTGCTGTGGTTGTCGCCTTCAATGTGCAGATGGCCGACCTGACGGTTCATACACTGGTGGATGTGTCGTGGGGAAGGTTTGCTGGATGTTTCCTGGGGGCGATGGCCTTGCTGGCGTGTATCATTGTCCTGGGCATCTGGTATCCCGCCCGCCGGGCGATGCTGGTACAGCCTGCCGAGGCGTTGCACGACGAGTGAGCGGACAGTCGGCGAAGTACATTCTTGTAGTTGGCGGACTGTCCGTCTGTAGTTGGCCGGGTGCAACCAAGCATTTGGCCAACTGTCCGTGTGTAATCGGCAACTTGTCGTCTGTAGTTGGGCAACTCGTTGTCTGTAGTTGGGCAACTTGCCGTCTGTAGTTGGGCAACTCGTCGTCTGTAGTTGGGCAACTCGCCGTCTGTAGTTGGGCAACTACAGAAAGTCAGTCGGCCGACTACCGGTGAAGAGTCGGGAGGTCATCCTATCTTTTTGCATCCGTTTACCTGGAAGAATTCGTCCAGCACAGTCCGATAGTTGCCGTGCAGGACGATGTGGTGATTGCCCAACGGGTTCTTCAGGAAATAGCCGGCGGGGGTGTCCATGAGGACGCGGACCTGGGTGCGGCACATATTTATATAATTGGTGTTCTCCGTCAGGGTGCCCGTGCTCAGGTAGTATTCGTCCAGGCACTCGCCGCCACACTTCACGAGGGTGACGTCTCCCGTGGGGGCGATGCCCTGGATGCCGATGCCCCGCTGTGTCTCGAAGTGGCTTCGGAGGATGAAGCGTTCCGTCTGCCGGAGGCCGATGGTGCAGTGGGAGAATACCACTTCGTTGGTGCGTGCGTTGATCATAGACGGATTGGCCATGAAGGATGGCCGGCCCGTCAGTACCTGTACGGCCAGCATGGTGAAGACGGACTGGAGGTCGCCTTCGCATCCGGCGATGATGCCCTCGTCGTTCAGCAGGGACAGGGCGAGGCAGCCCGTGGTGCCCGTCACGTCTATCAGGCGGAAGCAGCTGAGGGTGAGGGCGGCGAGATTCTCCTCGTCCACCACTTTGCGGATGGCGCGGTAGAGCCGCATGGCTTTGAGCATATCTTCGGGCGTGGCTTCGCGGCAGGCCAAGGCGCGGGAGGCCAGGTCGGCGCAAGCTTCGCCCACTTCCTCGTCCGTCACCGTGCGGTAGTTGTCGTAGATGCGTTCCAAGGGGATGTCTGTATATTCGATGCCCCAACGTTGTTTACACAACAGGTAATCCACGCTGCTGGCGATGAGCCACGACGAGGGCGTCCCCATCACGCCGATGCGCGAACCCCACAGCTTGCGTTGTGCCGTGAAGTTGCTGTGCAGCACGAAGATGCGTTTGATGATTTCTGTCAGTTCGCCATGCAGGATTTCCGTCTTGATGCCCCGTCCGTGCAGCCAGGCAGCTATCTCGAGGGCCGAGGCCAGCGAGTTTTGCATCCCGTCGGCCAAGAGGATGGTGGGGCGCGGCAGGTGGTCGAAGTGCTGAATGACTGTCCGCTCCACGCCGCCCGTGGCGATGAACACCAGGCTGAAATCGTCCGCCGTCAGGCGGTCCATATCCTTGTAATCAATGAAGTTGACAGTAAAATACTTCTCCAGTTCGGCCAGGAGCACTTCGTGGCATCCGAGCACGGTGGTCCGGTCGTGAAGCATGGAGGCGAAAGTTATAAGATTGACTATCATGGGAGTGATTCGTTTTTTTCGGTTTAGTGGCGTAAAGGTAGCCCTTTCGGCCGAGATCGCATAGCTTTTCTCGTTGATTTGCTTTAATAATTCTAAAAGCCCGCTAACGGGTTGGTACCCTATCCCCCCTTCTGCACCTCTTTCTCCCGCTTAAATCGTCTCTATAATTTTGCACACTTGCCGATATTGCTTACATTTGCACCTCAATTATTTGCTAAATAAACTAAAGCTAACAGACTATGCCTGCCATATCCGTTCGCGGGACAGAGATGCCCGCTTCGCCTATCCGCAAACTGGCTCCCTTGGCCGAAGCCGCCAAGCAACGCGGAGTACACGTGTATCACCTCAACATTGGCCAGCCCGACGTGCCCACGCCCCAGGTGGCTTTGGATGCCATCCGGAACATCGACCGGAAGGTCCTGGAGTATAGCCCCAGTCAGGGCTTCCGCAGTTATCGCGAGAAACTCACGGGGTATTACCGGAAATATAATATTCATCTTACGGCGGACGACATCATCATCACCGCCGGAGGCTCCGAGGCTGTGCTTTTCGCCTTCCTGGCGTGCCTGAATCCGGGCGACGAGATTATTGTGCCCGAACCTGCCTATGCCAACTATATGGCTTTTGCCATCTCTGCCGGTGCCACGATACGGACCATCGCTACGACCATTGAAGAGGGTTTTGCCCTGCCTAAGGTGGAGAAATTCGAGGAGCTGATTAACGAGCGTACCCGCGCCATCCTTATCTGCAACCCCAACAATCCCACAGGCTATCTTTACTCGCGTCGCGAGATGAACCAGATACGCGACCTGGTCAAGAAGTATGACCTCTTCCTTTTCTCCGACGAGGTGTATCGTGAGTTTATCTACACCGGCTCGCCCTATATCTCCGCCTGCCACCTGGAAGGCATCGAACAGAATGTGGTGCTCATAGATTCGGTGTCCAAACGTTACTCGGAATGCGGCATCCGCATCGGCGCCCTTATCACGAAGAATCCGGAGATCCGCCAGGCCGTGATGAAGTTCTGCCAGGCCCGGCTCAGTCCTCCGCTGATCGGGCAGATTGCTGCCGAGGCTTCGCTGGACGTGGACGATGAGTATATGCGCGATGTGTATGACGAATATGTGGAGCGTCGCAAGTGCCTGATTGACGGGCTGAACCGGATTGCCGGCGTTTACTCGCCCATTCCGATGGGGGCCTTCTATACGGTGGCCCGTCTCCCGGTGGATGATTCGGACAGATTTTGTGCCTGGTGTCTTTCGGATTTCCAGTATGAGGGCGAGACCATCTTCATGGCGCCGGCTTCCGGCTTCTACACCACGCCCGGCGCCGGGCGCGACGAGGTGCGCATCTCCTATACGCTGAAGAAGGAAGACCTGACGCGGGCGCTGGTCATACTCCAGAAAGCTTTGGAGGCTTATCCGGGGCGGACGAAGTAGACTCTCAACTCTCTGTGTGACAATGAGCCTTTCTCTTTTTCTTGCCCGGCGTCTTTATCGCGGGGAAGCGGGAGCGCGTCAAGCCTCCCGCCCGGCGGTGCTTATTGCCAAGACGGGCATAGCCGTGGGCCTGGCGGTGATGCTGGTGGCTGTGTCGGTGGTTGTGGGCTTCAAGGGCGAGGTGCGAGACAAAATCGTGGGTTTTGGCGGACATGTCCAAGTGACCAACCTGGCGCAGATGCAGCCCACTGAACCCTTGCCTGTCGGAGTGGACACCGACTTTGTGAACGAGCTGGACGCCCGGCCCGGAGTGGCGCATGTGCAACGTTTTTCTCTTAAGCCCGGCCTGGTGAAAACGGCTGATGACTTTCAGGGTATGGTACTGAAGGGTATTGGGCCGGAGTATGACACAAAGTTCTGGCGCCGGCACCTGACGGAGGGAGAGTGGCCGGACTTCAGCGACTCCCTTTCGTCGGGGCGTGTGGTCATCTCCCAAACTTTGGCAGACAAGTTGGACCTGAAGCTGGGTGACAAGCTCGATACCTATTATATAGAAGACGAAGTGCGTGTGCGTCGTCTGCTCGTGGCAGGCATTTATGAGACCCATTTCGCGGAGTATGACAATCTTTTTCTTTTTACCGACCTGCACACGGTGAACCGTCTGAACAGTTGGAAGCCTGACCAGGCCGGGGGGCTGGAGATTCTCTTGGAGGACTATGGTCGCCTGGAGGAGGCCGTGTGGGAGATAGGCACGCTCCTTGAGGGGCGGACGGATGCTTATGGCGACCGTTATGCCGTGCATAGCGTGGAGCAGCTCAATCCGGCACTCTTCGCCTGGCTGGACATCCTGGACGTGGATATCTGGGTGATACTGGTGCTGATGATGGGTGTGGCGGGCTTTACCATCATTTCCGGCTTGCTGATTCTCATCATTGAGCGCACGGCGATGATAGGTACGCTGAAGTCGCTGGGGGCAGACGACGGGTTGGTCCGGCGCATTTTCCTGTGGCTTTCTGTCCTCCTCATCGGGCGGGGGATGCTATGGGGGAATGTTATCGGCCTGAGCCTTTGCCTGGTGCAGTGGTGGACGGGGTTCTTTGCGCTGGATGCAGGGACCTACTACATGGATCGTGTGCCCGTCGCCTTTCATCCGTGGTATATCCTGGCATTGAACGTAGGGACGCTGCTGGTTTCGGTGCTGATGTTGGTAGGGCCCTCGCATCTGATTTCGCGCATCCGTCCTGCGGATTCGATGCGGTATGAGTAGCGGCATATTTCCAAGAATTGCTCGGTATGTCACTTTTTTGCATTATCTTTGCCTCCTGATTTTGTCAATAACATAGATATGGATAGTTTTAGCCAACTTATCAGATTACGCCGCAGCATGCGGCAATATACTAATGAGGAACTGACTCAGGAAGAAGTTGTCGCCCTGATGCGCGCAGCCCTGATGGCTCCTTCTTCGAAGCGTAGCAACCCTTGGCAGTTCGTCGTGGTGGACAACAAGGAACTTTTACGCCGCCTTTCTTCCTGCAAGGCGCAGGCTTCGCAGTTCATTGCCGATGCCGCCCTGGCCATCGTCGTGGCGGCTGATCCCCTGGCAAGCGATGTCTGGATAGAGGATTGTGCCATAGCCGCCTCCTATGTGCAGCTGCAAGCCGAAGATTTAGGGCTGGGTAGTTGCTGGGTGCAGGTGCGCGAGCGTTTCACGGCTTCGGGCCAGCCTTCCAATGACTATGTACACGAGGTCCTTGACCTGCCTCTTCCGTTGCAGGTGCTTTGCATCATTGCCGTGGGACATAAGGGAATGCAGCGCAAACCTTTCAACGAAGACCATCTCCAGTGGGAGAAAGTGCATCTGAATGCTTGGACGGAAGGAGGCGAGCAATGATGGCCAAGGCCCATAACAATAGTGATACGTATCGTGCCACTGCCGTTACCCTTATTCTCTTCGGTGTGCTTTATCTGGTGGATCGCATTGTCGGTTTTGCAAACGTGGGTTTGCCATGGGTGATGAACAAGGATAATTTCCTGTTATACACCGCCGTGGTCTTCCTGTTGCTGAAGCACGACAAGTCGGTGGGGTTGGTGCTTATCGGCCTGTGGATTGTGCTCAACTTCAATCTCATCACGGCCTTGGCTGGCTCCATGTCTGCCTATTTGCTGCCTTTGGCCTTGCTCGTGCTGGGGGCCATTCTCTATTTCATATCTACCCGCTAATCCCTTCTCATTGTGAAACGTAGCATAGAAGATACTTCCATCGTGATGGTGGGTGCCGGTAATCTGGCCACCCACCTGGCGAGAGCTTTCTATCGGAAAGGCTTTCGTATTTTGCAAGTTTATAGCCGTACTTCCGAGTCGGCTACCCGTTTGGCTCAGGAGGTAGAGGCCGATCCTGTCACCGATCTTGCTCAACTGGCTTCACGGGCCCGTCTTTATGTGGCTTCCCTGACCGATGAAGTCCTGCCGGGGCTTATTCCGCAGTTGACCCATGGCCGTGAAGAAGCTCTTTGGGTCCATACAGCGGGTAGCTTGCCTATGGAGTTGTGGGCAGGACATGCCCGGCGATATGGGGTGTTCTATCCGATGCAGACTTTCAGCAAGCAGCGCGAGGTGGACTTCGCAGGTATTCCTGTTTTCGTGGAAGGGTGTGATGCGGAAATTACCGATTTCTTGCGGGCTGTGGCGGCCGCCATCACGACGAAAGTCTATGAAGCCACGTCCGAGCAACGTCGTTACCTGCATTTGGGGGCCGTGTTGGCCTGCAATTTTACGAATCATCTGTATGCCTTGTCCTCAGAGCTGTTGTCGTCTCACGGCTTGCCCTTTGATGCCCTTTGGCCGTTGATAGATGAAACAGCCCGGAAGGTGCACGAATTGTCTCCCGATCAGGCACAGACGGGGCCTGCCGCACGGGGCGATCGTCACGTGATGGACGAGCATTTACGCCTCCTGGCCGACAATCCATATATGTCCGAAGTCTATAGGTTATTGTCGAGGGGCATCGAAATGAGAAAAGGGATTAATCCGTAAAAACGAAAAGAAGTCATACGTTCATTATGAGTACCATCAATTACGATCTCAGCCGTCTGCGCGCCTTGGTGTTCGATGTGGACGGCGTTTTGTCTGCTACAGTCATTCCCATGAGTTCTTCCGGCGAGCCCTTGCGCACCGTGAATATCAAGGACGGCTATGCCTTGCAATTGGCCGTGCGCCGCGGCCTGCATGTAGGCATTATCACCGGGGGGCGCACCGAGGCTGTCCGGCAGCGTTTCCTTTCCTTGGGTTTGGATCCGGCTGACATCTATTTGGGTTCGTCTCTCAAGGAGAAGGATTATTGTGATTTTCGTCAACGTCATGGCCTGACGGATGCCGAAATTGCTTTTATGGGCGATGATATCCCGGATCTTCCGGTGCTTCGTCTTTGCGGGTTGGCCTGTTGTCCTCATGATGCGGCTCCCGAAGTGAAACAAACGTGCCGGTACATTTCGTATGCGGATGGCGGCTATGGATGTGGTCGGGACCTTGTGGAGCAGACACTCAAGGCGCAAGGCCTCTGGCTTTCGGACGACAAGGCCTTCGGCTGGTAGAATGTCTAAGAATCTCTTCAATTTTCCTTCATTGCATATGCTTGACAATCTAAAGAACTACCGCATTGTCCTTGCGAGCAATTCGCCCCGCCGCAAGGAACTCCTGGCGGGTTTGGGGCTGGAGTATGTGACCCGTGTCCTGCCGGACGTGGACGAGTCGTTTCCCCCGGAACTGGAGGGAGGCGATATCCCGGCATACATCGCCCGCGAGAAGGCTGATTCCTATCGTCCGACTTTGGCTGAAGATGAACTGTTGATTACGGCAGATACTATTGTATGGTTGGACGGCGAGGTGTTGGGCAAGCCCGCAGACCGTGCCGATGCCTTGCGGATGTTGCGGAGATTATCCGGGCAGGCGCACGAGGTTTATACCGGGGTGTGCTTGACGACGACACGTTGGCAACGCTCGTTCACGTCCCGCACAGAGGTGCGCTTCTCGACGTTGGATGAAGAAGAAATCACGTGGTATGTGGACCATTACCGCCCCTTCGATAAAGCCGGGGCTTACGGCGTGCAGGAGTGGATTGGCTACGTGGGCGTGGAGCATATCGCCGGCAGTTACTACAACATCATGGGGCTGCCTGTGCAACGTCTTTACAGAGAGTTGAAAAAAGTGCCCGCCTGACGTACTTTCAGGCGGGCTATAGTAAGGGGGCTCAGAGAACCAGGTCCTTGATGAGTGGCAGGATGGCATCGTCGGCATCCAGTTCGATGAGTGCCTCCCGGTCGCGGTCAAAGGCCTGGCAGAATTCCTCATGGCTGCCATAGCAGGAGGCGGCCCGGCTATAGGTTTCGGCTGCGTGTGGCAGGTCATCGGATACGAGGTAGACATGGCCCAGGTTCAGCCAGTCGTCGCCTGTGCGGTTCGTCTCGGGGATGCGGTTATAGTAATCAAGCGCTTGCTCCCACTTGTTCAGCATCAGGGCGCTCCAGCCGATGCCCCTCCAGGCGCGCAGGCTGTTCTCCTCCTCCAGGTCTACGCGGAAGAAGCATTGCTGGGCTTCCTCATATTGCTGCAGAGCCAGCAGGCAGATGCCTTCATAATAGATTAGCGAGAGGTCGTTGGGCCGGACTTCCTGGGCACGCTGATATAGTTCAATGGCCTTTTCGTAGTCTCCCGACAAGCGTTGGCAGGTAGCGGCATGGCGTAGGGTCCACAGGCTGTCAGGCTTCAGCACGTCCGCTCTGTGGTAGGCTTCGATGGCTTGGCCATATTCTTTCTGTTTCTGGTAGCAGAGTCCCAATCGTTGGAACAATTCGGCATCCGGGTCTTCAAAATAGCTCAGTATCTGGTAGATTTCAGCCGCTTGGGACCATTTCTCCTGGCTGAAATAGAGGTCGGCGAGGCCGCGCATCAGTTCGGGCTTCTGCAGCAGGTTTCTCGTGGCAGGGGCATCATAGGGGCTCATCGGTTCCTTGAAAGGATCGTTGAACTCCGTCCTGCGCCGGAAGAGCTTGAAGAAGCGGTAGAGGTCGTGGATATACTGGTTGCTGACGATTTCCGGGTTGATGGCATGGTTCTGCAGATTTCCCAGTTGCCCGGAGTTCTCAGGTATGTCGGAAAACTGCTGGTTCAGTTGTTTCAGCATCAGGTCCCGCTTGCCGGAAGGCAGGTTGCCGAGCATGAGCAGCATGGAATACTTATCGCTGTTGCAGACGAAACCCGTTTCGAGGAAAGGGCGCAACGCCGGGCCCGGACCGTCCAGTTGCTCCAGCACTTTGCAGACGGCGGAGTGTCTGGGGTCAAACGGCCAGAACCAATTGGGCATGTCCCGGAAGAAGGGATATCCTTTCAAGTGCTCGAATGTGCTCATGTAGACATCATTTCCTTTCAGCTGCAGGTCGGTTATTTCCTTCAGTTTGTCGTTCAGCCCCGTATTTTCAAAGGTTTTGTCCCAGTCGGGGTTGAAGTCTTCGTCTTCCTCTTCCAGATTGAGGCTGAGGCGCCGGAAGAGGTCTTTGTTCTGGATGACGGTGGGTATGATTTCCTCCTGCATCTTGCGTTTTATGCGGTCTGTCTCGCAACTGCGGTGCAGCTGTATGACCACGGTATTCATGCGTTCGCCCAAGTCCCGTTCCCGGTCGTAGGATTGGATGAGGTTCATGAGTTCAGGATAGTCATCCACCCGTTTGCCCCAGTGCAGCAAAGCCATGGTAAGTCCTACGAGGGCCCGTTCGCGCGGCTCGGTGTCGGGCAGGTCTGTGGCCAGGAGCAACCAATGGATTTTGGCCGGGTCGAAGATTTCCAGTTGATTCATGCCCACCGCACTGACCATGAGGCAGAGGGCGGGCAGGGGAGCGGCGCCCGTTTCGAGCCATAGGAGTGCCTGCTTGGTGTCTTCGGCTGTCCAGTATTCTCCGGTCCAGACGTCCAGGAAGAGCTGGTTTACGTTGGTTTCGAAGTTTTGCCGGAGGTCGTCGGGGATAGGGGCGTCGGCGGGCGCCAGCTGGTGGAGGGCGATGGTATCATGGATGTCCTGCAGAATCCTCAGTCTTCCTTCCATCGAGGGCGGTTGCTGCTGGAGGTGGGCATAGCTCCGGCGGACTTCGTGGTAGTAGCGGGGCGATACCTTGTCCAGGGCGAGGATGCGGGCGCGGTAGGCTATTTCCTTCTCCTCTGCGTTGAGCCGCCTGTAGAGGTCGAGCCGCCCGGGGTCGTCGAAGCCCTGGCGCAGGTAGTCCAGCATATACTTATAGGACATGCTGTTCTGTTCTTGCCGGTTCTGCAGGTTCCAGTCGCCGGTTTGGGCAATCAGTGCTTCGGTTTGCGCCTGTGCTTCCTTCAGGCGATGTTGGTACAGCAGGGTTTGGATACTCTGGTGGAGTTTGTTGATGTCAGCTTCGTTCATGGGTGATTGTCGGGATTGGGGGGGGTGAAAAAAAAACAGGGTTAGAAGCGGACCTGTACTTGCGTCTGAAGCAGGTTGGAGGCTTCGCGCAGGTGCGGGTCGCGGTACGTATATTGCAATTGCAGGCGGCATTTGGGGTAGAACCACCATTGTGCGCCGATGACGTAGTTGGCCTGCCAGTCCTTTAGGGCTTTGTGGCGGTTGAAGTAGTCTACGGCCGCTATCACGTCGATTTTGGGGCATACGTGTACGGATGCCACGGCATAGTAACCATCGCTCCGCACGTTGCCGTCCTTGCCGTGCAGATATTCCGTGCGGATGTCGACGGGGCGGAACTTGAGCATGGCTCCTGCCGACCACCGGTTGCGGGTATAGTTGTCGCCCACCTGTATGTCGGGGTTGATGGCCGAGGTGCCTACTGCATGTCCGGTACCTTTCACGAACGTGCCTCCGATGGCCAGCCAGCCGGTAGGGTTGGCGATGAGCGTGCCCACGATGTCCTTCTGGTTGTTGCCGTCCTTCTTGTTGATGCCCTGTCCGTTCATGACGGCCAGTTTGTAGTTGAACAGCTTGTCGAAGAGGTCTCCGTAAACCATCAGTCCGATGTCTCTGCCCGCGTTTCCTCCATACAGGGGGTCGCTGCTGTCGTATCCGGTCAGGTAGTTCGTGGCTTGGGAGTAGACGTTGATCAGCTCCGTGTTGCAGGGCGACATGGGGTTTTCAAAGGTGAACATGGTCTTGAATTCGCCCAGGCGGACGGACAATTCGGGCATGAACTTGTATTCCGTGTAGACCTCCAGTATGCGGCTGGTATTGGCGAAGTTGTATGAGAAGTAGACGGACCAGCGGTCGGTCACCTTGCCCCGGAGCATGAGGATGGCCCGTTTTACCTCGAAGGTATTGGCCTTGGCTCCCTCGGTGTCGTCGTAGGTATAGGCCAGTTGGGAGTAGCCCTCCACGGTCAGTCTTTCTTTCAGGGTGTTCATGACCTTGTCCGCGGTCTTTTCCTGGGCGCCCAGAAAGCCCGCGACGGACAGGAGCAATAAGCATGTAGTCAGTTTTTTCTTCATGAAAAATGGTGATGCAAAAACAAAGGCAATCCAGACATGATCGCCAGATTGCCTTTGGATTAAGTGTTGTCAATATTTATTCGTTGATGGCTGCGATACCCGGCAGGATTTTGCCTTCGATGGCTTCCAGCAGGGCGCCTCCGCCCGTGGAGACATAGGATACGCCGCTTGCCAGGCCGAACTTGTTGACGCAAGCCACGGAGTCGCCTCCGCCTACCAGCGAGAAGGCGCCGTTCTTGGTGGCCTCTACGATGGCTTCGCCTACGGCGCGTGAGCCGTGTGTGAAGTTGTCGAACTCGAACACGCCCGTCGGGCCGTTCCACAGGATGGTCTTGGAGCTCTTGATGACGTTGGCGAAGATTTCCTCCGTCTTCGGGCCTATGTCGAGGCCTTCCCAGCCGTCGGGGATTTCATTGACGTTGCAGAACTGCGTGTTGGCTTCGTTCGAGAAGGAGTCGGCGATCTTGGCGTCTACGGCCAGTACCATGTTCACGCCCTTGTCCTTGGCTTTCTTGAGCAGGTCGAGGGCCAGGTCCAGCTTGTCGTCCTCGCAGATGGAGAGGCCCACGCGGCCGCCCAGGGCCTTGGTGAAGGTGTACGTCATGCCGCCGGCGATGATGAGGTTGTCCACCTTGTTGAGCAGGTTCTCGATGATTTCGATCTTGGAGGAAACCTTCGAGCCGCCCATGATGGCGGTGAACGGGCGGTGTATGTCATTCAGCACCTTGTCTACGGCTTTCACTTCCTTTTCCATCAGGTAGCCGAACATCTTGTGGTCCTTGTCGAAGTATTTGGCGATGAGGGCCGTGGAGGCGTGTGCGCGGTGGGCCGTTCCGAAGGCGTCGTTCACGTAGCAGTCCGCATACGAGGCCAGCTTCTTGGTGAATTCCTTTTGGCTTTCCTTGACGGCTTTCTTGGCGGCTGCCTTTTCCTCATCCGTGGCGTCGTCGGCCAGGCCGCGGGGTTTGCCTTCTTCCTCGGCATAGAAGCGGAGGTTCTCCAGCAGGAGGACTTCACCGGGCTTCAGGGCAGCGGCCTTGACGGCGGCTTCCTCGCCCATGCAGTCGTTGGCGAATTGCACGTCCACGCCCAGCAGTTCGTCCAGGTGCTTCAGGATGTGCTTCAGGGAGAATTTTTCGGTCACGCCTTTCGGGCGGCCCAGGTGGGAACCGATGATGATGCTGCCTCCGTCGGCCAGGATTTTCTTCAGCGTGGGGAGGGCGGCGCGCATACGGGTATCATCTGTGATGTGGAAGTTCTCGTCCAGAGGCACATTGAAGTCTACACGGACGAATGCCTTTTTACCGGCAAAGTTGAATTGATCAATTGTCATAACTTTATGTTTTTAGATTAAAAGTGTAACTTTCGTTTCCAGTTTATCTTTCGTTGCCGCAAAGTTAGCATTTATTTTCTTTTGGCCATATAAAAAAATCTTATTTTATTTTCTTTCTCCGCCTTTTTGTGGAGGAGTCATTCTTCAGACGCGGATGACGCGGATTCATTTTTCCTTATGGACTGGTTGCCCGTTATCAGAGATGATAAATCCGCGTCATCTGCGTCATCTGCGTCTGGAGGATTAAATTCCTGTTTATCATATAGACTGCTTGTCAGCATCTCCTTCGTTCCTGCGGCAGAAATACCGGCAGAAGGGGCGTAGCCCGCACTCTCCGCACCGGGGGGCGCGGGCCTGGCAGGTGTATCGTCCGTGCAGGATGAGCCAGTGGTGGGCGATGGGGATGTCGGCTTCGGGGATGTGCTTCACCAGTTCCTTCTCGACGCTCAGGGGGGTGGTGCACCGGGCGGGGACCAGTCCCAGCCGGTGGCTGACGCGGAACACGTGGGTGTCTACCGCCATCGCGGCTTTGTGGAAGGCCACGGACTGGATGACGTTGGCCGTCTTGCGCCCCACGCCGGGGAGTTTCAGCAGGTCGTCCATCCGGTCGGGCACCTGCCCGCCGAAGTCGGACAGGAGGCGGGCGGCCATGCCCACCAGGTGGCGCGCCTTGTTGTTCGGGTAGGACACGCTGCGGATGTACGCGAAGACGGCTTCGGGCGTGGCCTCGGCCAGCGCCCGGGGCGTGGGGAAGGCGCGGAAGAGGGCGGGGGTCACCTGGTTGACCCGCTTGTCTGTGCATTGGGCGGAGAGGATGACGGCCACCAGCAGTTGGAAGGGGTTGTCGTAGTGCAGTTCCGTTTCCGCCACGGGGACGTGCTCGCGGAACCAGGCCAGGATGCGTTCGTATCGTTCTTTTCTTCTCATCTCAGTTTATGCTTATGATAGTGGGGGGATACCTTCAGGTGGAAGTAGAGGGCGGAAACGAGGGTGAGGCACGCGCCGCAGAGGTAGGCCCGGCCGAAGCTGCTGATGTCGGCGATGTATCCGCCCGCCAGCATGCCGATGCCGATGCCCGCGTCCCACGAGGTCAGGTAGGTCGAGGTAGCCGTGCCGCGCTGCTTGTTGGGCGCCAGGTTGACGAAGAGGGTGTTGTAGGCCGGGAACATGATGCCGAAGCCCACCCCCAGCGCCAGGGCGACGGCGAAGAACAGCGTGCCGCAGAAGGCCGCGTCCCACCGGATGATGCGGGCGCATCCCGCCAGCAGGAAGAAGCTGGCGATGACCAGGTACAGCCCCGCGCCGATGACCTGCGTGATTTTCCCGCGGTCCACCCACCGCCCCGCGAACAGCCGCGATACGGCCATCCCCGCGGCCATGAACGTGAAGAAGAACCCCGTGGATACGTCCAGCCCGATTTGCCGCGCGTACATCGCCACGTAGTTCGTGGTCATCCCGTAGGGGATGGAGAGCAGCAGCAGGCTCAGTCCCGCGGGCAGCCCCTTGAGCAGGATGAAGCGGTCCAGCGAGACCGGGTCGCGCCGCACGGGGGGCTTGTAGGGCGTCTTCACCAGCGAGGCGCACAGCATCCCCAGCAGGCACGAGCCGAGCGAGGTGCAGAAGATGACGGGGTAGCCCGTGCCCGCGTCGTGCAGGAACAGTCCCGCCATCGGCCCCACGGACATGGCCGTGTTGTTGGCCAGCCCGTAGTAGCCCAGTCCCTCGCCCCGGCGCGAGGAGGGCATGATGTCGATGACGATGGTGTTGCCCCCGACGGTCACCGTGCCGAAGGCCAGCCCGTGGGCCACGCGCAGCGCGATGAACAGCGTCAGCGTCCCCGCCACGAGGTAGCCCCCGAAGACGGCCGTGAACACGAAGTAGGCCAGCAGGTACAGCGGCTTGCGGGCGAACGTGTCCAGCAGGTAGCCCGAGAAGGGGCGGACGCACAGCGCGGCGACGGTGTAGCAGGACAGGACGAGGCCGATGGTGGCCTTGTCCGCCCCGAACGCCTCGTCCAGGTAGAAGGGCAGCACGGGCATCATCAGCCAGAATCCGAAGTACAGCAGGAAGTTGGCCGCCAGGATGAAGCAGTAACCGGGGGTGACGAGCTGGTCCTTCATCCTTCCGCCTCCGTTAGTATGCCGCCTCGAACTCGCGCAGGAAGCGCGTGTCGTTTTCCGAGAACATGCGCAGGTCCTTCACCTGGTACTTCAGGTTCGTGATGCGCTCGATGCCCATGCCCAGCGCGTAGCCGCTATACGTCTGGCTGTCTATGCCGCAGGCGTCCAGCACGTGGGGGTCCACCATGCCGCAGCCCAGGATTTCCACCCATCCCGTGTGCTTGCAGAAGGGGCATCCCTTGCCGCCGCAGATGTTGCAGCTGATGTCCATCTCGGCGCTCGGCTCGGTGAAGGGGAAGTAGGAGGGGCGCAGGCGGATTTTCGTGTCGCTGCCGAACATCTCCTGGGCGAAGAGCAGGAGCACCTGTTTCAGGTCGGTGAAGGACACACCTTTATCTATATACAGCCCCTCCACCTGGTGGAAGAAGCAGTGCGCGCGGTAGCTGATGGCCTCGTTGCGGTAGACGCGCCCCGGGCAGATGATGCGGATGGGGGGCTGGGCGTGCTCCATGGCGCGCACCTGCACGCTGCTGGTGTGCGAGCGCAGGATGATGTTCTTCGTCACGTCGCCCGCCGCGTTGACGTCCACGAAGAAGGTGTCCTGCATGTCGCGCGCGGGGTGGTCGGCGGCGAAGTTGAGTTTCGTGTAGACGTGCAGGTCGTCCTCCACCTCGGGCCCGTCCGCGATGTTGAACCCCATGCGGGCGAAGATGTCGATGATTTCGTTGCGGACGATGCTCAGCGGGTGGCGCGTGCCCAGCCCCACGGGGTAGGCCGTGCGCGTCAGGTCCAGGTCGTCCACGCCCGTGTCCCGGCATTCGAACTGTTCGCGCAGGGCGGCGATTTTCTCCTGGGCCTTGGTCTTCAGCTCGTTCAGGCGCATGCCCACGGCCTTCTTCTGGTCGGCGGGGACGTTGCGGAAGTCGGCCATCAGTTCGTTGACGGCGCCCTTCTTGCTGAGGTATTTGATACGCAGGGCCTCCAGCTCGTCGGCATGGGAGGCTTGCAGGTTTTCCACTTCCTGCAGCAGTTGTTCGATTTTCTCTATCATACTCTTATATTCCGTAGTTTTTTTATTGTATCCGTTGTCTTATGGCGCTGCAAAGATACGAGTTTCTCTTAAAAACAGGATAGCAAACGGGGCAAAAAAAACGCCCGTCCTCCCTGTCCCTGCGCGCGGCGGGGAGGGGGGACGGGCCGCGTCAGCCGATGCAGCTGGCCACGCCGAAGGCGGTGGCGATGGCGCTCAGGACGCTGAGCAGCGTCTGCAGGATGAATTTCCAGGTCTCTTTCTTTTTCATGGTGCTTGGGGTTTAGGGGTTAAAATTCTGTTTTTTTGGGAACGCAAATTACGCAAATTTTTTAGACGCGGATGACGCGGATTTTAAATTTTACATCAGATACAATAATAGTCCGTTAAGAATTCAACATATCGGCTAGGCGGCTTCTGCCACTATGC
>DHKFC23501__coassemble_1243_pt1 | contig 21560 bp, 18 predicted proteins | sample DHKFC23501__metabat2_low_PE_030 | metagenome-assembled genome bin DHKFC23501
GGATAACGGATTTCCTGGTCTGTGTTCCTGCTAAAACTAAATCATAATTTTCTTCCCTTGGAGATACGAGTGAGCCAACCCCGCTTCATATACGAATATTGTTCCTTGGAGTTAAGCCCCTGCTTCGTGAGCCAATCCCCGAAGAACAATGAACTATTAGGGTTCGATTCCAATATTTGCTGTATTTTTGTTGCCATATTCGCCTTTATTGTGAATTTGGTAATAATTTCTATGCAAAAATACCGAATCCATCCCAAACCGTCAAATATTCCAAAGCAATTCTTCATTCTCTTTGCGAAATATTTCACACCACATTCGCATAAATAGGGAATTGTAGGTTCTGTAATAAGCAGATTCATATTGTTACGGCATCTTTTTCTTCCCGACAAGAATGTCATTAAGGTCTTTGTAAAGCGGATAGGCTTCCATCATGTCATGCACGGCATCGCCTTTGAGTTCCCGAAGCATGTCCACCACTCGCCGTCCTGCATCGTCATTGTCAAGATAGCAATAGATATGCTTGTAGGCTTTCAGCCGTGGCAATGCCTTGGGCAGGTTGTTCACCGAGTTCAATACCAACAGGTCTGCCCCATAACAGGGTACGGACAACCGTTCCAGTTTCCGCAAGGTCAGAAAGGACAGGTAATCCATGAACCCTTCAAACAAGCAAACGCTATCACTATGGCCTTGTGAAATTATTGACACCGCTTTCGGGGCGATGCACCCCTTATAATAAGGATTGCGAATCTCATAACCACCCGCCTCGTTGGGAAACGCGATGGCATAGTAGCTTTTCCCATGGCAGGTGTAATGCGCTTCTCGGCATTCTTGTCCGGCTATTTCCATGTCTATGCCTCGTTTGGACAGGTAGGAGAGCAAAGGAATGGATGCCAACGCCTGCAACCGCAGGTTTTGGAATGCGGTCGCTTGCGGTTGCTTGCCATCGGACGGTTGCGGATGCGGCACGAATGTCCGTACCTTCAAAGGCACGGCTGGTGCCGCCTGTTCTATCATCTTCAACACTTTGGAGATGTTTGAAGTACGGTACACCAATACCGCAAGGTCAATGATGTCGCCGCTCTTGGTCGTGCCAAAATCGTACCATACATTGCGGTTCTTGTTCACTTTGAAAGACGGATCTTCGTCTTCACGGTAAGGTGCGTGGTACCATGCGGACGCTGTGGTTTCCTTGATCGGCCGTATGCCGATGGCCATCAGAAAATCTACGATGGCTATTTGTTTGATTTGCAATATATTCATATTATTCTATTTTTCATTTTGATGAATATTGGAGTGGATATAACCAAGTTTACCATATATATACGCCCTGCGTAAACTAAACCTGTTCCGCTTTCCAATCTATCATTGTAGGCGGTGGAATGCCGGTTTGCCCCGTTTGTCATATATATACGCCTTGTGTTAAACTAAACCTCTATGCTCCCAATCTTCCATACCGGGTTGTGCCGGGATAGAAGTTCTCCAAGTTTATCATATATATACCCTCCCGTTAAACTAAACCTCTTTGTGGTCGGAGTCATCCCCATTGTTCAATACTTCTGGCAGATAAACATAAGCCTTGTCCTTTTTGACGATGACGCCCCTGCCCATCAGGTACTTGTTCAGTTCGATGCAGACATTGCGCCCGCGTTTGAAACCGATTTCTGCATACCCCTGCCGCAAAGACTTGATGAGAAGTCCATACCCAACAATCGGGCCGCTCCCGAATGCAATTTCCAACGCCTGTGCGTGTTGGGCATCCGTGATGGCCTCAGTCGTAGGTTTACGTTCCTGTGTGAAAGCGTAGTCCTCCACCAGTTCCGGCAGAGCCTCACGGTTGATGCGGAATGCGAAAGGCTGGAACTCCCTTTCCCGGATGTGCATCGCCTTGACCTCGCTGATGTTGCCGTCAAACTGGCTTTTCGTCACTTGCAGGATGGTTTCTGCCTTGTTATTCAATTCGGTACCGATATGCCCGCGCGTGTTGTCATCACCTTTGTTCAAGTGCAGTACGGTATGAATATGCAGGTCGTGCATACTCGACCAGCGCATCAGGTCGTTTATCAAGTCCACGGACTCGCTGGGGCTGTTGATGTCGTACATCAGGTCGCGGATGCCGTCTATCACGACAAAGCCTATCTCCGGGTCGGAAGCAAGCGCATGGTTGATGATTTGCCTCCGCTGCTTGGGACTGTACTCCCGCAACATGAAAAACACCAACCTGTCCGTTTCCCGGTCTGTCGGCATCCCGGCCAGTTTGAGGATGCGCTCCAGCACTTTGTGGCAGTGGCATTTGCTCTGCTCGGTGTCCACATACAGCACCTTGTGTTTCCCTTCTGGCAGGTGGGCCTTGTAATGCAGGATGTTTTTGCCTGACAAAGCCGACGCCACAATGGCAGCGCAGTTGAAGGTCTTCTTGCTCTTGGGCTTGCCCACGGACGCGCTGAAATTTCCGAGCGTGGCGATGGTGATGCCGTCAACCTGCACGATTTCAGGAGGGTAGGCGTATGTTTCTGTCACCCGCAACCGGATAAAACTCAGTATCTGCTCGTAAACCTGCCTGTCGATGTCTTCCGACACCGGTATGATTCCGTGTGTGTTCATGGCTTCTTCCCTTTCTTCATTTGCTGGCTTCCGGTTCCCATATTGATTCCGGCAAGTGCCGCTTGCCGTTCAATTTCCCGGTTGGACAGCACCGGATTCCGGCGTTTCCAGTCGTCCAACGCCTTCCGTTCAAAGAAGATGTGTTTGCCATTCGGCTTCGAGAACGGTATCTCGTGGGTGGACGTGAGACGGTACAAATGGCCGGTGGATATGTTCAGGTACTTGGCCGCTTCTTCCACGTTGAACACTTCCTTCAAGATGTAAAGCTGCCGTTCCACTTCCTCAAACCGGGCAATCAATGCCTCCAATGTACCAAAACGGCTGATGAACTCCTCTATGACCGTTATCTTGTCCAATACACAGTCAATGTCCTCCATCCGTTTCAATATGGAGTGGACGGCTTCCACCCGCTCCAATGTTTCCAAAAATCCAGATTCCGTCATATGCCCATTCCTTTAAGTTCCACTTCCGTTGCTTCATCCAGACAGGGCAATTCCCCACATTCATGGTTGCGACACAGCCAACCGTCCAATTCCCGTTTGCTGAAAAACAGGAGCTTGCCGCTGGGCTTGTAGTGCGGCACCTTTCCCGTTTTTGTCAGCTTGTAAAGCTGGCTGTCCGAAAGTCCGGTGTACCGGCACGCCTCTTTGAAGTTGAGCGTGTCCTTGATGCAGTACAGCAGCTTTTCCACTTTTTCCACCTGCGCTTGTAGCAGGCTCAGTCTCAACAGGCAGGACGGGCATTCCACTCGTTCTTCTGGCTGTTCATTCGTTGCAGTTCTTTGTTGTTCCATCATTCTTGCATTTTAAGTTGGACAATGAAGGGGTTCACCCTCCGAAACTTTTTTCGTTTCAGAGGGCGAAATTAGACTCTTGTTTCCAAACGGTTGTACGAACAACAGTTACAGTTCGGAACTGTTGCTCCAACTATTGCTGTTTTGCCTTGTCATTTGCTGGCTGTCCCGTCATTTGAAAGCTGTTCTTGCACTTGTTGGACGCATTCCTGGATTTTCTTCTGCATACTGTTCGGGGTATTTCTCGCATGGGTCAGCGCGTTAGAGAACTGCTCATGCCTCAAGGGCCTGTTGCCCTTTGGACTGAGTATGCTTCCGGCCTGTTCCAGCAAGTTCTGCCAACGGGGAAGGATAAGGCCATGCCGGCACAACTGGTCAAAGAAGTAGGCGAGCATTCGGTTGTTGCGCGACCGCAGCGGAACAAGCAGTTTGCCATCCAAAAGAGAACGCAGGATGGATGCGTCAATGGCTTCCACAAACACGCGAGCCTCATTGGCACAATCGGCAATGAGGCTCAGTTGGTCATCGTCAAGGCAGCAGCCCAACGACAAGGAATGGTTTTGCACGGCGGTGGAGGGCACGGCTGCACCCGCTTCTTGCCCCGGAGGAGCTTCCGTCGTGTAGTACAAGTGCAACAGGTCTTTCAAGGTGGCGTCATCGGGCGTACCCGCTTCAGAGAACCGCACAAGGAGATCTTTCCGTGTGAACAGGATTCGTCTCAGGATGCCGAGGTTCTTCCGGTGCTCGTTCAATCCTGCCGCATCACGTCGGTCGGTGTGGTGGTGGCTGTTCAGAAAATCTGCGGCAAACAGTTTGTACAGTTTTCTGCCGTTCACAACTTCGGACTGGTACATGGTTACCGCTTCCCTGAGCAGGGAGTTCAGGTCACTTTGCAATACACGGCCTGCCAAATGAGTATTGGCACGGTTCGCCTGTCCTTTTTTTAAAAGCAGGCATCTTCTTACGCTTTCTAATCATACTGTAAAAATTTAGAGGATTATTATCACTGGACGAATGCGTTATCCAACAGGGAAACCGCATCGTCTTTCTTACTGTTGATGATTTTTGCGTAACGCTGTGTGTGCCGAATGGTGGTGTGGCCAAGCAACTGACTGGTCGTGTAAATGTCAACCCCGGCGGTCAGGGCAAGGGTCGCGAATGTGTGCCTACTTGTGTGAAAGCAGACGTGCTTATAAATACCAGCTTTCTCCACCCAATCACATAACACAGTCTTGTAACCTCGGTTCAACTTGGGGAACACTGGAGTGTCCGGCGTTGCTCCGCTTTGCTTCGGCAACCATTTTCTTGCGTTCATGTTCAACGGAAGATAAAGTTGGATACCAGTCTTGAACTGCGTTATTTCCACCTGCCACTTGCCGTTGTTTTTTATGATATGCTTCCAACAAAGGCTCTCTAAATCACTTATACGCAATCCGCAGAAACAAGAAAACAAGAATGCGGCTTTCAACTGTCGGTTCTGGCATGGGGTGGCAATAAGCCGCTTCACCTCATCTACAGTGAGGTATTCACGTTTTGATTCAGTTTCGGAAAGCGTACTTGTTTTAACGCTTTTAAAAGGCGAAGTGCGCAAAATGTTCTCTTTTACTGCATAATTCAGGGCTGCACGGATATAACGGACATAGGCTCCCACTGATGTTTTCTTCAGTTTCCCCTTGTTGACTTTGTACATTTTTCTGTTCCCCAACCATTCGATGAATCCCATAATGTAGTTACGGTCAACTTCTGCCAATATAACTTCACCATTATATTTTTCCACCTCTGAGATTATCCTTTCAACCATCTTTACGGTTGCTGTGGAGGAATGTTCAGCAATTTTATCCCGATAAATTCTCATCCAGTCAGTGAACAGCATTTTGGCCTTGTAAGATCGGTCGGTTATACCCGCCACTTTATTAGTCAATTCCAAAATCCTCTCAGCCTTGATTGCGTTTGCCTTGGCCATCGTATTGGCATTTTGAATCTTTGCCGCCACTCCATCTTCAGGCACAAGATAGAGCTTGAGGAACTGGTAACTCCTCCTGCCATCATGGTAAATGTCCAGATAGATGGAGGTATTCCCGTTCTTCAACCTATTAAATCGAAGTCTTACTGGCTCTTTGGCTTTTACTTGTTTCTTGGGTCGTGCCATAATCGCTCATTTTAAGGTTCATCAAATAAGGCATCAATCATCATGACTGCCTGTTCTTTCTTCACATCTATTATCTTGGCGTAAATTTGCGTGATTTGCACATTGCTATGCCCCATTAGCAGGCTCGTGGTGTACAAATCAGCTCCCATTGTCAGTTCCATAGTGGCAAAGGTATGGCGGCTCATATGGTAGCAGACCTTCTTGTTTATCCCCGCATCTTTTGCCCATTTGCCCAAAATTTTCGATATAGTGGTTTCACTCGGCAAAGGAAAAACACATTCCTCCACCTTACCTTTGTTCTCAGGTAAAAAATATTGAGCCTGTTTATTCAAGGGCAAATACAGTAAGGCTTCTGTTTTTTTCTGCCTTAATTCAAGGTGGATTTTATCACTTTCATAAATCACATCTTTCCAAAGCAAGGCACGGACATCGCTGATGCGCAAACCACAGAAGCAGGAGAATAAGAATGCCTTTTTCACATCCTCCTTTGCACAAGGAGTGTCTATCAACTTCTTCACTTCGTCAATGGTAAGGTATTCGCGTTTTTTCTGTTCCCCCTGTATGGCTTTCCGGTCAACCGCTTCTGCCGGATTGAATGACAATATTTCTTCTTCTACGGCTAACCCCAAAGCAGCAATAATACAGGCGAGTAGATTTGATATGGTCTTCTTGGCAAAAGGACGGTTGGTTCTGTAGGATTTAGTTTCCGTCATGTGCTGTACAAAACCTTCAAGGAAATTTTTGTCCACATCACATAACATTGCCTTGGGAGCATAAAGTTCAAGTTGCTTGACAGTGGAATGGACGACCTTTTCCACAGAGGTCTTGCCATCCTTTGTTTTTTTCTCTGAATAAACTTGCAGCCAATCCGTTAGCAACACTTTGGCCTTGTCAGAAAGATTCTTTCGTGGTTTTTTGTTGGTGATGTCCAAAATGCGCTGTGCCTTGATTGCATTGGCGGCTTTGAGCGTATGCTCATTTTGCGTCCTGGCTTCGGCAGAGTTCTCCGGCACGAGGTAGAGTTTTAAAAACTCATAGCGTCTCTTCTTCTCGTAATAAATGTCGAGATAGATAGACTTGTTCCCGTTTTCCAATTCCTTAAAACGGATCCGGACGGGTACAGAATCCGATTTCTTTGTCCGTGCCATGACTTCCTTCTTGGTTAATTGTTACTGCATATGCAAAGGTAACAAAACACATTCAAACTACCAAGAAATGAATAACAAAAAAGTAACATATAATGCAAGAATAAAGCCACGATAAGGCAAAATCAGAAAAACAATGCTATTTGTATGATTTCAAATAAATAATTGATATTCAGTTTTATATTCCATATTATTTGTGTTTTATCTAACACTTATGAATAAACTAAAGAGGGTGTGCCGAAATATCAAATTGCACACAGATGACACAGATACAACAGATGACCACAGATTATATAGTATGGACAGACAACTGAATAAATCTGCGATAATCTGTTTAATCTGTGTTATCTGCGTGCCAATATCCTATTACGGCACACCCTCTTTTCGTTTTAATACCATTGGATATTGCTCTGCGTCTGGCTACGTTGCTCATACTTGAGGTCTTGCAGGATGCTGGCGTTGGCACGGATGGTGAAGTTGTAGTATTTCCACCGGCCGAAGGGAGCCACGCTGGCCGACATGCTGAAGCAGTGCAGGTCGCGGGTGATGTTGAACGTGGTCTGCGTGATCTCCTTGGCCTCGAAGTCATAGCCCGAGTTGAAGTTGATGGACCACTTGTTGGAGATCTTGATATTTCCGTTGATATTCAGGGCGTTCAGACTGAATTTGTAGGGATAGCGCATCCGTTGGCGGTTGATGGGCTTGGTGCGGTCTTCGGAGATGTTGAAGCCCGTACTGAAGTTGATGGACCAGGGCATTTTGAATACCTGGTAGCCGTCTTCGTCCACGGCAGCCTTTTCAGTCCGTTTCTTTTTGGGGCCGGTGGAGTTTTCCGTGTCGGTCTGCTCCTCGGATTGTTCGTCACCCTCCTTATTATTACTTTCTTCTTCCTCGTCTTCGCCGGTGAAGAGTTTCTTGATTTTCTTCCACGTATCGTTGTTCAGCGTCCAACTGAAGGAGGTGCCGTAGCCCGACCATCGTCCGAAGCGTCCGTAGGACCACTCTGTGCGGTTGCCTTCGTAGACGTTTCCGTTTTCGTCGAATTCATAGGCATAGGTGGCAAAGCGTGAAGACATACTCAGCGTATAGCTCTTGCCAAACTTCATGCGCAGGCGGAAGTCCAGGTCGCTCCAAGGTTTCTCCTGGGCGGCGAAGTTGTAGGAGATGCCCAGGCCCAGTTCGTCTATCAGGCTTATCTTCTGGATAGAGTCGTTCTTGTCTCTGAACTTCATCTCCAGGTTGTTGGAGAGGTCGAAAGTGACGGTACCCGACTTTCCTTCGCTGGGAGGGCTGAAAGGCTGGTTGGCATAGTAGGAATAGCGCACGGTGTCCACCGGAAGTCCGTATTCATTGGTCTGCACGTACGAACTGTAGTATCCGAAACGGGATGCGCCGAAGTCGGGCGACCAACTGAAGCTGACCGACGGCGTGATGACGTGGCGGATCTGTATCTCCCTTTTGGGGAAGAATATAGGTTTGTACATACCATATACCTTCGTGTTGATGCCCACGCTGGCGCTGTAGTCATACACGCGGTGGAAGCCATAGGTGGTGTCACGCACGGCTTCTTGGGCTGTCTGGTCCCATTCCTGGCTCACTTTGCGTGTGTACCAGCGTTCGGTATAGTTGAATGACGGCGTGACGTTGAAGTAGTTGAACAGGGTGAACGTGGCGCTGACAGGGATGTTGTGCTGCATGGCGTTCTCCCAGTCGCGAATCAGGTTGGACTTGAACAGCAGGTTGTCTTTCGTCTCGATGCTGTTGGTCAGGCGGCCGGTATAGCGCAGGTTGATTTTCTCGTACCATTTTTCGTCGCCCACACGGTTCTTGCGCCGGAAAGGATAGACCGTGCTGAGCGAGATGTTCAGGTCCGGCAGGGTCACCGAGATGGATGAGTCGCGCATTGTCTGTGCAATGTTGGCCGTGGTGGATATGCTGAGCAGATTGTCGAAGAAGTTGCGCGAATAGCTGACGCTGGACGTCTTGGTGTTCTGCGACATCAGTTGCGAGTTGTACATGTTGTTGATGTTGGTCCGCTCATAGCTGCTGGTCGAGAAGTTGACGCTGGCCGAGAACGTGGAGTTGGGATTGGCCTTCGCGTCCTGGCGGTGGCTCCATACGATTTTGAAGTCCTTGGCCACGGAATAGTCGCTCAATCCCTTATCGCCTGTTTTGGTCACCTGGTAGTCCATTTGGAACAGACCCGAGAATTTGTAGCGTTTCACATAGTTCGTCTCTGCCCGCAAGGCCCACGAGCCTTTCGTGAAGATGTCGCCACGGAGTTTCAGGTCCATCTGGTCGCTGATGGCAAAATAGTAGCCTCCGTCCACCAGACCGAAACCGCGGCTGGAGTCGTCCATATAGGTAGGCATCAGGAAGCCGGACTGATAGCTGCTGGAGAAGGGGAAGAAGAAGAAGGGCACGGCCAGGGGCAGCGGCACGTCTTCCACCACCAGGTAGGCGGGGCCGGTCACCACATTCTTCTTGGGGCGCACCTTGGCGTAGGTCATCTGCATGTAGAAGTGCGGATGCTCGTGGTTGTCGCAGGTGGTGTAGCGGCCTTTCTTCATGTAGAGTTCGTCGCCGGCTCCTTTCTTGGCGTTGTTGCCGGTGACGTAGCCTTCGCCCTGCTGGCTCACCACGTTGCTGATGAGTCCTTTCTTGCTCTTGAAGTTATAGCGGATGGTATTGGTCTCGTAGGGGGTCTCGCCGTCTTTGAACACCGGCAGGCCCTGCATCACGCCCAGCGAGTCTTCCACGCCGTGGGCATAGACGGTGCTGCTGTCCAGGTTCATGGTGATGACCTCGGCAGTCAGTTCGATGTGCTGGTAGGGATAGTTCACCTTGCCATCGCCATAGAGGTGGGCATAGCCGTCCTGGGTGAAGACGATGGAGTCATTGGCCTCGTAGGTGACCGGCGCGTCCAGGCCATCTTTCTTCTTGGGAACCGTGTCCATCTGCAACGAGTCGGACATCAGTGAATCGGCGGACAGGGAATCTCCTGCCTGCAAGGTGGGCTGCGTCCGTCCTTCCCTCAATCGCCCTTCTCGTACACGGCGTTGTGAATCGGCCTCGGACGAGATGAAAAGCAATAGTAAGAACAATACGGCTGATATGGATATATTCGCTTTCAATGACGTTGTTCGTAATTACATTTGCAATAAGCGCCGCAAAAGTACGGAAAAATCCATGGATTCTTCTGCTTTTTACAGAAATTTAGATGTGAAGCAGATGTTCACAGGAATATCCGGCACCATCGGTCGAAGCGTTCTACTCCTGCCGTACCATACTTTTCCAGGCTTTTGCGGGCCTTTTCCACCGGTTTCTCGCGATCCAGGTGGGTTTTCGAAAAGAACTTGTCGGCAAAGCAGATCACCTGCTCCTCCGGGCTGACGGGCACCATGTCCCGATGCGGCACGGGCAGGTTCTGGGCAATAATCTGGTCTAACGAAAGTCCGGCTCCTGTATGGCGTTCGCACACCAGGGCGTGGCGAGGATATCCTTCGCTCCGCATCAGGTCGGCACCGAGGTAGCCGTGGCAGATGTAGGGCTTGTCGCCCAGGCAGCCGATGGAGTCGGCGTCCGTCAGGAAGATGCCGATGTCGTGCAGCATCGCTCCTTCGTAGAGGAAGTCGCGGTCCAGCTGCAGTTCGGGATGGCGGTCGGCTATCCACAACGCCTTGTCCGCCACGGAGCGGCTGTGCGTCAGCAGGATGTGCTTCAGTTCGCTCTCTCCGGGATAATACTTGTTTATAATGTCTAATGGATTCATCGTAATGTATGTTCTTTATACGGGGTGCAAAAATACGAATTATTCTTCAACAATCTCCGCATCGCGCCGCCGCTTTTTCCACAGTTGCCAGGAGTTGATGAGGTTCTGCCACAACACATACGAGCCGGGACCGACGGAGGCCAGCGGATTGAGGTAGGTGTAGGCCATCCAGATGGCCAGCACGGTGTTCTTCTGTCCCAGGGCCTGTCCGCCGCTGATGCGCTCCCGGTAGTGTCCGCCTATCCGCTTGCCCAGGAAGAACTGGAGGCAACACGTCACCAGGCCGGCCAGGGCTATCAGCCACTCCACGGAAGCCGGGGCGTCGCTGTTCACCAGGGAGCGGACAGTCTGTCCGGACACGATGGCCAGGGCCACGCCCCACAGGTAGAAAGCCGCATCGTGCAGTCCCAGCAACCGGGCGTGGACTTTCGGCACAAAGGCCCGCAAGAACCAGGCCAGCAGGAAAGGACAAATCAGCAGAGGAAACACCTTGCCCAGGATTTTGAGGAAAGCCGTCCAGAAGGAGATGTCGGCGTGAGGCTCCACCCAGGGGAAGACCAGGGGGACGGCCACGGCTGCCAGCAGGTTGGACAGGAGGGTGTAGGTGGTCAGGCTCGATGCGCTGCCGCCCAGCTTGCCCGTGATGACCGCCGCCGCCGTGGCCGTAGGGCAAATGAGGCATACCATGGCGGCTTCGAACACCTCGTGGTAGACCTCGTTCATCGGGCAATACACCAGCACGACGGCCATGAGCAGGCACGAGAGCAACTGGATGAGGATGAGCCAGCCGTGCCACGCCCGGGGTTTGAGTTCGCGTACCTCTACCTTGCAGAAGGTGAGCAGCAGCTGGGCAAAGATGAGCAGGGGCGTCAGTACGGCCACCACACTGTTGACGGCCGGTTTGGCCGGTGCCAGAAAAGGAACCCGGGCAAAGACGAAATATACCAGCGTGCCCGTCACCATGGCCACGGGCAGGGTCCAGTCCTTTAGAAAACGAATAAACAAAGACATACGTTCTGTATCAATCAGTTACACGGTTCGGCATCCCCGTTCGTGCTTCGCGGTACTTTGGCGCGTGCTTCGCGGTATCTTGGCTTGCGCTCCGCGATATCTTGGCCCACGCTCCGCAGTATCCCGGCCTGCGTCCGGGGAAAACTGCCTTGAAATTGCGCGCAAAATTACTGTCTTCTTCCGGAAATCTTTTCCTTGGAGGCTGAAAATCTGTTTCAAATACGCGAAAAAGCGCAAAACTTGAACCTCGGGTATGAGTTTTCTATAAATTTCCACTAAATTTGCACCAACTTTCATTATGAAGTGGATTAGGCTACACATATTATTATATATAGGCATCTGTGCTGGGCTGCTGGTTTCGCCTTCCTGCTGGGGCAGGGTAGAGGCGAAAGACTTCGTGCTGGTCATCGACGCCGGGCATGGAGGCCATGACCCCGGTGCCATCGGGCGCATCTCGAAGGAGAAGGACATCAACCTGAGGGTGGCCTTGGCCGTAGGGAGGCTGATTGAACAGAATTGTCCGGATGTGAAGGTGCTCTATACCCGCAAGCGCGATGTCTTTGTCCCCTTGGACCGTCGCTCCGCGATAGCCAACGAGGCCAAGGCGGACTTGTTCATCTCTATCCATACCAATTCCCTGGCCAATAACCATACGGCCCGTGGGGCATCCACCTGGACACTGGGTTTGGCCAAGTCCGATGCCAACCTGAAGGTGGCCCAGCGCGAGAACGCCGTCATCCTGTATGAGGACGACTACCAGACGCGCTATGCCGGGTTCAATCCCAATTCGGCGGAATCCTACATTATTTTCGAATTCATGCAGGACAAGTATATGGAGCAGAGTGTCCGCCTGGCATCCTTGATGCAGGACCAGTTCCACCACACGTGCCGACGGATAGACCGGGGGGTGCATCAGGCCGGATTCCTGGTGCTGAAGGCCAGTGCCATGCCCAGCGTCCTGATAGAGTTGGGCTTTATCTCCACTCCGGCGGAGGAGCGCTATCTGAATACGGCGGAGGGAGTCAACAACCTCTCCAACGGTATCTACCGTGCTTTCCTGAGCTATAAGCAGGAGCAGGCGCATCGTCCGGGACAACAACCGGCCCCGCCGTTGCAGGTGGCGGAGGCTTCTGCGTCTGCCCCGGACGAGGAGGCGGAGGAGGAGACCCCGGCTACTGCGGGTAAGCCCGTATTCAAGGTGCAGATATTGGCCTCGTCCGAACTCCTGAAGAGCAACGACAAGCGTCTGAAGGGGTTGAAAGGCGTGGAGCATTACGAGGAAAACGGACTCTACAAATATACCTACGGTGCATCGTCGGATTATAACAGGATGGTGCGCACGCGGCGCTCCGTGCTCGGAAAGTTCAAGCAGGCTTTTATCGTCGCCTTCAAGGACGGCCGGAAGATGGACATCAACCAAGCCATCCGTGAATTCAAGGAAAACAGATAACCCCATTTGAGAATCAATCAAAAGCATATAGTATGAAGTATTTTACCAAAGAAGTCAGAATAGGTATTGCGGCCATCATGGCCCTTTGTGTATTGATATACGGTATCAATTACCTGAAAGGTATCCACCTGTTCAAGCCGTCGAGCTATTTCTATGTCAAGTTTCAGAATATCAACGGGCTGACCAAGTCCAGTCCTGTCTATGCCGACGGATTCCGGGTGGGCATCGTCCGCGAGTTGTACTATGACTACGACCGCCCCGGCAATGTGGTGGCCGAGATTGACGTGGAGCCCGACCTGCGCATTCCGAAGGGCAGTTCGGCCGAACTGGCCGCCGAAATGTTGGGAGGCGTCCGTATGAATCTCCTGTTGGCTAATAATCCTCGCGAAAAGTACCAGGCCGGCGACACCATCCCCGGCGGGCTGAACAGTGGTATGATGGGTGAAGTAGGGGAGCTGGTGCCCCAACTGAAGCAGATGTTGCCTAAGCTGGATTCCATCATGGCTTCCTTGAACACCCTCCTGGCCGATCCGGCTATCCCCGCTACCTTGCACAACATCGAGAACCTGACCGCCAATCTTTCCGCCACCAGCGGCCAGCTCCAGACGCTGATGGCTCATGACATTCCTCAGCTGACCGGCAAGCTGAACACCATCGGTGATAATTTTGTCACCATCTCCGGCAACCTGAAAGAAATTGATTATGCCGCTGCCATGCAAAAGGTGGATTCCACGCTGGCTAACGTAAAAATGATTACAGACAAGCTGGGACGCAAGGACAATACGGTGGGTCTTTTGCTGAACGATCCTACCTTATACAACAACCTGAATGCCACTACGGCCAACGCCGCTAGCCTGCTGGAAGACCTGCGGTTACATCCGAAACGCTACGTCCACTTCTCGCTCTTTGGCAAGAAAGATAAGTAACGGAAAAAGGGCTTATATAGATTTTATCTAAATAAGCAGCACTCCCGGACGGGGCAGCCAAAGCGTATACAACAGGACGATATACAGCAAGAAAAACCTTTCTCCGCCTTTGCCCCGACAGGACGAAATGCGGGTGACGGTTGCTTATAATTCGTTGTTTGACAAGAAGTTGCAAACACACAATAGCCCCTTGGACGGGGCTATTTTTATGGGATTTCATAAGTGTCTGAAACTAAATATCTTATTGTTTATCTAAAATAAGCAAGAAAAAAGCGATTTGTTTTTCTCGAATAAGATTCCGAATTTTGCAGAGCGTAGAAGTTAGACCTTATCTATTAAAGTAGTTGTAGTTGTTATGAGTGGTATAGATTATGTGACGCTTTGGAACCGTTGTCTCCAGATTATACGGGACAATGTTCCTCCGCAGGCATACAAGACGTGGTTCCTACCCATCAAGCCTTTGAAATATGAGGACAAGACGCTGGTTCTGCAGGTGCCGAGCCAGTTCTTCTATGAGTTCTTGGAAGAGCAGTTCATCGACCTGCTCCGCCAGTCCATATATAAGGTGTTCGGCGAAGGAAGCAAGTTGATGTACAACGTGATGGTAGTCAACAATCCGCCCACGACGGTGCCTTTGCCTCCTCATGCCGCCCACTCTACCACCGCTCCTGCCAAGCCCGAGGTCAAGGACGTGCCTCGCCAGCCTTTGGTGAACGAATTGGATTCGCACCTGAAGGGTGACTATAACTTTGAGACTTTTATAGAAGGAGAAAGCAACAAACTCTCACGCAGCGTGGCCGAGGCCGTGGCGCTCAATCCGGCCAAAACCATTTTCAATCCGTTGTTCATCTATGGCGCATCGGGTGTGGGAAAGACGCACCTGGTCAATGCCATCGGTACCAAGATCAAGGAACTGTATCCGGAGAAACGGGTGTTGTATGTGTCTGCCCATCTCTTCCAGGTGCAATACACGGACTCTGTGCGCAATAATACGGTCAATGACTTCATCAATTTCTATCAGACTATTGATGTGCTCATCATTGATGACACACAGGAGTTTGCCGGCGTGACCAAGACGCAGAACACCTTTTTCCACATCTTCAACCACCTGCATCAGAATGGCAAGCAGCTCATCCTGACGTCAGACCGTCCGCCAGTGTTGCTTCAGGGGGTGGAAGAGCGGCTTATCACCCGTTTCAAATGGGGTATGGTGGCCGAACTGGAGAAACCTACTGTGGAACTGCGCCGCGACATACTGCGTAATAAAATCCGTCGCGACGGGCTTCAGTTCCCTTCTGAAGTGGTGGATTACATTGCTGAGAATGTGAGCGACAGTGTCCGCGATCTGGAGGGCATCATCATTTCCATTATGGCCCACGCAACCATCTATAACCGGGATGTCGACTTGGAACTGGCCCAGCGTATCGTGAAGAAAGTGACGCATAATGAGAACAAGCCTGTCACCGTGGATGACATCATCCGGGCGGTATGCACGCACTATGGCCTGGAACCTGCCGCTATTCATACCAAGTCGCGCAAGCGTGATGTAGTGCAGGCCCGTCAGGTGGCCATGTACCTGGCTAAGACTTATACGGATCTGTCCACAGCCAAAATCGGCAATCTGATCGGTAACCGGGATCATGCCACCGTACTCCATGCGTGCAAGACTATCAAGGCCTTGAGGGAAGTGGACAAGGCTTTTCAGGTGGAAATGGATGAGATTCAGGCGGAGTTGAAGAACTGAGAATAGTGATTAGCGATAAGTGATTAGTGATTAGTAGCGGTTTAGTTGTTTACTCCTCACTAATCATTTAACACGGGTACTAACCACTCATCGCTATCCACTAACCACTCATTCAGAATCCCTGTTTCCGCATGGTTTCTATCATAAGTTTCGACATGGCTTCCGCATCTTCCTTTGTATAACGCACGTCGGTGAATACTTGGGCCAAGGTTTCCTTGTCGTTCTCCAAAATGAATTGTTTGTTTTCCGGAAGCGATTCCTTATAGGCATACAAGCGGTCTATGTCTTCTTTCGTATAGTCGTGATAGGTCTCACTGTGGACGATGGCCTCCAGGGGCAGACGGTCCACTTGGGCGGGATGCTCGGCGGGCCAGCCTACGGTTACGGTGGCAATGGGGAATACCAGTTCGGGCAATTCCAGGGCTTCGATGATCTGGTCCGGGTTGTAAGTGGTGGTTCCCAGATAGCAGATGCCTAACCCTTTTTCTTCGGCAGCCACACAGAAAGTCTGTGCCGCGAGCAGGGCATCAATGGCACCGGTCACAAACCACTCCAGATTGCCGTAACCGGGATGTGCCTGACGCTCCTCGCACCAGCGGGTAAAGCGGTGCAAGTCGATGCAGAACGTGAGTACCACGGGGGCTTCCTCCACCATCGGTTGGTGGAAATGGGCGGGAGCCAGTCGGGCTTTGCGGGCTGCGTCGCGGGTCACCACCACACTATAAGCCTGCATATTCCCTACGGTGGAAGCACGGAATGCAGATTCAAATAAATCATTTAACAAATCGTTGGAAATATCCTTGGGCTGGTATTTCCGGATAGTCCTTCTTTGCTTTAAACTTTCCATCTGTTTCTTTTTTCGGCAAATATAGGAAAAGAAAATAATATGCGGTCATCCCGAGGTCGAAAAAGTTTTCAACCGCAGGGGCTTTTTTAGGTTTCCTCTATGCTGCTAAGAGTGAGTGACTTTCCCGTTTTGGAAAACTTTCTCTCTTGTGGTGGATTGTAAATGATTGATAGATAGTGTGATGTGTCGGGAAAACGGAAAACTTTCCAAGTGCGTCGGAAAAACAATCGGTTTTTCTTTGCCATGTGGGAAAACATTCATAGCTTTGCAGGGACATTCGTAAACAACAAACGCAACTTCTACAGAAAAAACTTTATTCGTTAACATACAATGGAACAAAACAGCGTGGAAAAGAAAACGTATTCCTATGATGAGGCTTTTGAAGAATCTTTACGATACTTCCAAGGCGATGAACTTGCCGCAAGGGTTTGGGTCAACAAATATGCGGTCAAGGACTCTTTCGGGAACATCTATGAGAAGTCTCCGGAGGACATGCACTGGCGCATAGCCAATGAGGTGGCGCGCATTGAGGCCAAGTATCCCAATCCCCTGTCGGCGGAGGAGCTGTTCGGCCTGTTGGACCATTTCCGTTACATCGTGCCCCAAGGCAGCCCGATGACCGGCATCGGCAACAATCATCAGGTGGCTTCCCTCTCCAACTGCTTCGTGATTGGCATTGACGGACAGGCTGATTCCTATGGAGCCATCTTCAAGATTGACGAAGAGCAGGTCCAGTTGATGAAGCGTCGCGGAGGCGTGGGCCACGACCTGTCCCATATCCGCCCGAAAGGTTCGCCGGTGAAGAACTCGGCGCTGACTTCTACCGGGTTGGTTCCCTTCATGGAGCGCTATTCCAATTCCACCCGCGAAGTGGCGCAGGACGGACGCCGGGGTGCGCTGATGCTGAGTGTATCCATCAAGCATCCCGATGCTGAGGCTTTCATCGACGCCAAGATGACGGAAGGCAAGGTGACGGGAGCCAATGTCTCTGTCAAACTGGATGATGCCTTCATGCGGGCCGCCACGGAAGACAGACCCTACGTGCAACAATACCCGATCGACGCGGAGCATCCCCTGGTAGAGAAGGAAATCAGCGCCTCGATGTTGTGGAAGAAAATCATTCACAATGCCTGGAAGTCGGCCGAGCCGGGCGTGCTCTTCTGGGACACCATCTTGCGCGAGTCCGTGCCCGATTGTTATGCCGACTTGGGCTATCGTACGGTATCCACCAATCCTTGTGGCGAGATTCCCCTTTGTCCGTATGATTCCTGCCGCCTGCTGGCCATCAACCTCTATTCGTATGTGGTGAATCCTTTCAAACCGGACGCGTATTTTGACTTCGAACTGTTCAAGAAGCACGTGGCCCTGGCACAGCGCATCATGGATGACATTATCGACCTGGAACTGGAGAAGATTGAACGCATCCAGGAGAAGATTGATTCGGACCCGGAGTGTGAGGACGTGAAGCATACGGAGCGTACGCTGTGGGAGAAAATCTACAGAAAGAGCGGACAAGGCCGGCGTACGGGCGTAGGCATTACTGCCGAAGGCGACATGTTGGCCGCCATGGGCCTGCGCTATGGCACGGAGGAGGCTACCTCTTTCTCCGAACAGGTGCACCGCACGATTGCTCTTGAGGCCTATCGTTCGTCGGTGCAAATGGCCAAGGAGCGCGGCGCTTTTGAGATTTATGACACCGAGCGCGAAAAGAACAACCCCTTCATCAACCGCCTGCGCGAGGCCGACCCCGGACTCTATGAGGACATGAAGAAGTATGGCCGGCGCAACATTGCCTGCCTGACCATCGCGCCCACCGGCACCACCAGCCTGATGACGCAGACCACTTCGGGCATCGAACCCGTCTTCTTGCCCGTCTACAAGCGTCGCCGCAAGGTGAATCCCAATGACACGAACGTACACATCGACTTCGTGGACGAGACGGGGGACGCCTTCGAGGAATATATCGTGTTCCATCCCAAGTTTGTCACCTGGATGGAGGCACAGGGACTGAACCCTGCCCGTAAATATACGCAGGAGGAGATTGACGGCCTGGTGAAGCAGTCACCTTATTATAAGGCTACATCCAACGATGTGGATTGGCTGATGAAGGTGAAGATGCAGGGGCGCATCCAGAAATGGGTGGACCACTCCATCAGTGTCACCATCAACCTGCCGCACGATGTGGACGAGGACCTGGTGAACCGTCTCTACGTGGAGGCATGGCGTTCGGGATGCAAGGGCTGTACGGTCTATCGCGACGGCTCCCGTTCGGGCGTGTTGCTTTCCACCAAGAGCGACAAGAAGGACGAGATGCCGCCCTGCAAGCCGCCTACGATTGTGGAGACCCGTCCGAAGGTGCTGGAGGCCGATGTGGTCCGTTTCCAGAACAACAAGGAGAAGTGGGTGGCTTTTGTCGGCCTGCTGAACGGGCATCCTTACGAAATCTTCACCGGCGTGCTGGATGACGAGGAAGGCATCGTCCTGCCCAAGAGCGTCACCACGGGCCACATCATCAAGAACTATGATGAAGACGGGCGCAAGCACTACGACTTCCAGTTCGAGAACAAGCGCGGCTACAAGGTCACCATCGAGGGCCTGTCCGAGAAGTTCAACAAGGAATATTGGAATTACGCCAAGCTCATTTCCGGCGTGCTGCGCTATCGCATGCCCATCGAGCAGGTCATCAAGCTGGTCAGCTCGCTGCAGCTGGATAACGAGAGCATCAACACGTGGAAGAACGGCGTGGAGCGTGCCCTGAAGAAATACGTTTCCGACGGCACCGAACTGAAGGGTCAGAAGTGTCCCAACTGCGGCAACGAGACCCTGGTCTATCAGGAAGGTTGTCTCATCTGTAAGACCTGCGGCGCGTCACGATGCGGATAAGTCACGGTTATATCCTGCTGAAAGACCTGCGCTTCCAGGCCCGTCACGGCGTGGGAGCGCAGGAAACCCTGGTGGGCAATGAGTTCACCGTGAATCTCCGCCTGCGGACGGACTTGACGAAGGCTGTGCGGACGGACGACGTGGCGGACACGCTCAGCTATGCCGATGTGTTCGAGGCTGTGCGGGATGAGATGTCGCGGCCCTCGCAGTTGCTGGAGCATGTGGCCGGACGCATTGCCCGGCGGCTTTTCCAGGACTTCCCGGCCTTGGACGCGATAGAGCTGAAGCTGATGAAACGCAATCCGCCGATGGGGGCGGATATTGACAGTGCGGGCGTGGAACTGTGGGTTCAAAGGGAACCTTCGGCCAGTTAGCCTGGGAATAAAATGGCCTATGCTTCAACCGACATAGAGCAAGGATAAATGGCAAGGTAAGTTACTTACTTACTTATGTATAAAAAGGCGCGTCTGTAAGAAAACATTCATTTTCCTACAGACGCGCCTTTATTTAGTTTTTATATGATAGGAGTTAAGAAGCTAATGAGTTATCACTCCGCTTTGCTCCGTTAGGAGTTAAGCCGATAGTAAGTCAATGAGCCGTATACACAGAAGGTATTGGCTTAACTCCTTAACTTCTTAACTCCTTAACTCCTTAACTCCGTATCAGTACGACCGAGCGAAGATGACCCGGCAGGGCGAGGGCTTGCCCGTCACCATGCACCGTCCCGGCTCCTTGTCACCCGGCAGGTAAGAGTCGAAGGGGATGCAGCGGATGGTTGCCTTGGTCTCTTCCTTGATGCGTTCTTCGGTCTCGGTGGTGCCGTCCCAATGGGCCAGGATAAAGCCGCCTTCCTCGATCTTCTCCTTGAACTCGTCGTAGGTGTCCACGCTGGTGATGCGGGCGTTGCGGTAGTTCAGCGCCTTCTGGTAAATGTTCTTCTGGATGTCTTCCAGCAGGTCCTTGACATATTGCTCGATGCCGTCGCACGTGCGGGTTTCCTTCTCCAGCGTGTCGCGGCGCATCACCTCGATGGTGTTGTTCTCCAAGTCACGGCCACCCATGACGAGACGTACGGGCACACCCTTCACCTCGTAGTCCGCAAACTTGAAGCCCGGACGCTTGTTGTCGGCATTGTCATATTTCACGCTGATGCCCAGCTCTTTGAGGCGGCTGACGATGCCGGCCACCTTTTCGTCAATCTGGTGCAGTTGCTCCTGGCTCTTGTAGATGGGCACGATGACCACCTGGATGGGAGCGAGGTGGGGCGGGAGCACCAGGCCGTTGTCGTCGGAATGGGTCATGATGAGGGCACCCATCAGGCGGGTGGATACGCCCCAGGAGGTAGCCCATACATATTCCAGCTGGTTGTCCTTGTTGACGAATTGTACGTTGAAGGCCTTGGCAAAGTTCTGGCCCAGGAAGTGCGACGTGCCGCTCTGCAGGGCTTTGCCGTCCTGCATCATGGCCTCGATGGTATAGGTGTTCAGCGCGCCGGCAAAGCGTTCGTTGGCCGACTTGACACCCTTGATGACGGGCACGGCCATGTACTTCTCGGCAAAGTCCGCGTAGACATTCAGCATCTTGACGGCTTCAGCCTCTGCTTCCTCCTTCGTGGCATGGGCCGTGTGGCCTTCCTGCCACAGGAATTCAGCCGTACGCAGGAAGAGGCGGGTACGCATTTCCCAGCGGAACACGTTGGCCCATTGGTTGACCAGGATGGGCAGGTCGCGGTAGGAGTTGATCCAGTTCTTGTACGTATTCCAGATGATGGTTTCCGAAGTGGGGCGGATGATCAGTTCCTCCTCCAGTTTGGCCTCGGGGTCTACCACTACGCCTCCGCCGTTGGGGTCATTCTTCAGGCGATAGTGGGTGACGACGGCACATTCCTTGGCAAATCCTTCCACATGTTCTGCCTCGCGGCTGAGGAAGGATTTCGGGATGAGCAGGGGGAAATAGGCATTGACATGGCCCGTTTCCTTGAACATGTCATCCAGCTGGCGCTGCATTTTCTCCCAGATGGCATATCCGTAGGGCTTTATCACCATACAGCCGCGTACGGCGGACTGTTCGGCCAGGTCGGATTTCACCACCAGTTCGTTGTACCATTGCGAGTAGTTCTCGCTACGCTTGGTAAGATTCTTTAATTCTACTGCCATTGTTATTTCTTATTTATAAGTAAGTCACAAGAATTAAATGATAATTTAGCGGTGTGATTCTTTAGACGCAGATGACGCGGATG
>DHKFC23501__coassemble_1244_pt1 | contig 21504 bp, 18 predicted proteins | sample DHKFC23501__metabat2_low_PE_030 | metagenome-assembled genome bin DHKFC23501
AAGATGCGGTCGATGCGTTTTACACCCTCATCGATGTCGCGCGTGTTGCCTCCCAGGAATGTCAGTTTATAGACGGGAGAGGCCATGCCCGGCCCCATGATGATGAAAAACAGCCATACCACCGCCAGCGACATGGATTGCGGGCCGGCCTGCATCAGCAGGATGCCCATGGGGAGAATGAACGTCACCATCGAATTCAGCAGGACCGTAAAGGCGACCATCCCGTTCTGGTAGGTGTCGCAACACTTCAAGGCAAAGGTCTTGTAGGCCTGGATTTCGGCATTGAACTGACGGAACGAGCGGACACTCTGCCCGAATATCTTGACCACGGGCATCCCCCGCACATACTGCACGGCGGACGCGCTCATCCGCTCCTGTGCGTCGTAGTAAATGCCCATGAATTCCCTTGCCCTTTTGCCCATGAAATTGGAGAATTGAAGATACAGACTGACCACTACGACTGCCAGGCATACGGCCGTCAGCCACGCATCCAGCGAAAAGAAGATGGCAAGCATCACCGCCACCGTGGCCGCTACGTTCACCAAGTCCGGGATGGTATGGGCGATGAACCCCTCTATCTTTTCGATGTTCTGGTCCATCGTTTTCTTGATGGCCCCGGTGGACGTGTTGTTCAGATACCCCAGCGGAAGCCTGCCGATGTGTTCGGACAGGCGGACTCGCAGCCCATAGAGTATGCGGAAAGCTGCCACGTGCGAGGACATCAGGGCGGCATACAGCAATACCAGTCCGCCGGCAAGCCCGCCAAACGCTATCCAGCCCCAGCGTATCATGACGGCCCCGTCCGAAGCGGCGGGATTTCCTCCATGCGTCAGCAATTCTTTCAGGACCTCATAAACCGCCCAATAGGGCACCAACATGCATACGGCGCTTCCCGCCGAGAGCAGGCCTGCCAGCAGCAGCAAGCCTTTCTTCTGTCCCGCTATTTCCAGCAAGCGAGGCAGGCCTTGTTTCTTCTTTGTCTGTTTCATTATCGTCATTAGCCGTTATTTATATCGTATGATTCTTATATCAAATACCGTAATTCTATTATCTAATTACTGTACTTCATACATTTGATTACTGTACTTCATATATCTAAATACTGTAATTCATTATCTGTAGGAAGTAAGACGCGGATGGGTTCAAGTTATTCTTTGCGTATCTCATACCCCAGCAGCGAACTGAACCGGTAGCAAAGCCAGGGTATCCGTCCCAGGATTTGCCCGAAGAAGAAGCCCCAGCGCCGGCGGAAGAACTTCATGTAGTTGGCTTGGTCCAGCAGGTGCAGGGCGGGTTCCCATTGCTCCACCAGGCGCCCGTTGCTCAGCCCGGAGCGAATTTGCGCCTCGTGGTGGCGGAGCGAATCCGGTTTGACGCCGTGCTTGCTCATCATGGTCCCGCAGACGTCGAACCAGATTTCTCCTCCGCCGAAGCGGCTTGCCACGTGATGCAGGAAGGTGCGTACCTGCTTCTCGTAGAAATACATCAGCACGCCTTCCACCACGAAGATAAACGTCCCGTCGGGATGCCTGCGGCGCAGGTCGTCCATCCATTCGGTCTCCAGCAAGGAAGCCGCGATATAAGGGTTGCCCGGCTCTTCGGGTATCAGTTCCCGGCGCAGCGCGATGACTTCCGGAAGGTCCATGTCATAAAACACTGCTTTCCCGTTTCCGATGCGCTGGTAGCGGGTGTCCAGGCCGCAGCCCACATTTACGACTACCGCCCGAGGATGCGTTTCGATGAACCGCCGCACGGCCCGGTCGAAATACCAGCCGCGCACCACGCAGCCCACTTCACTCAGTTTGGCTCCGTCGAACCGGACATAGTCGTACTCCAGGCTGTTCGCCAGTCTTTCCGCTGCCTTGTCGTTCAGGATGGGATGCTCCCGGCGGCTTTCTTTCGCCCGCATGTATAGCGGAATGAGCAGTGTTTCCGCTACGATGTTCTTAAATTCATGTTTCTGTTTCATTGTATATTATATTGTATTTAATAGTGAACGATATTCAGAATGGTTCATAAAAAAAGGAGGAAACCTCCGTGAAGATTTCCTCCTTACCGGCCGTCTTGTGGCGGCTGTTTGTCTGTATGTATGTTGCCGGTTTCTCATATCTTGATGATTGCCCTCCAACCTTGAATTTCAAAAAGAATATAGTCGTGCAAGATGGACTCCATTTCTTGCCGCGGGACTGAGTGCATCAGCAGTTCCTCAAACATCGTGAACATCCATACTGTATGCAGGTGGATGATGAAATCGGACACTGCCGTATTGATTTCTGGATGTTTTTGCTGCATGGATACGAACCATGCCTTGACCACTTCCGTAGAGCGGTCTGTATAGCTTTCGCGGAAATGTTCCAGCGAAGACCCTTGGGCACGGAACAGCAGAATCTCCATCCGCTCGCGATGCTTGTCAATGAGCGAAACATATTCATCGATACAAGCTTTCAGGTACTTTTCCGACCGCATCATCATAATGTCTTCGCCCCGTATGCCGTGGTGCTCTTGCAACATGGCTTCCAAGGAATATAAGACCGGACGGACCACTGCACGGAACAATTCGTCTTTGTTCGCAAAGTAGTTGTAGATATTACCTACCCCTACACCGGCCAGCCCGGCTATTTCGCGCATGGAGGTCTTGGCGTATCCCTTCTGTGCGAATTGCTGCCTGGCAACTTTCAATATGCGGCTGCGTATGTCTTCTTTCAGTACTTGCATCGTTTGAATGTTCTTGATTTACTTTTGCAAAGGTACGTGGCTTGCGGTGATCCGGCAATACCTACTATTAGGCATTCTTGACCTTTTTATCCTGGGAATTTCATCGGTCGTGTAGCCTGTTTGGTCGTGAAAGGCATGTCCATTGGTCGAATATATTTTTGGGTGATAGCTGCATTTGAATACCTTTGGGTGAACCAACAGCAACAAAAACGGACGATTACGGGCACTGTGCGCATTGGCGACACGAACGAACCGGCGATAGGTGCCACGGTGTACTTGCAGAACTCTACCATAGGGGCAGTGACCGATGTGGACGGAAAATACTCTATTATTCAGCCTATGGCACGGCCGACTATGACGGCAACGGCCTGGAAGGACTGATAGACGGCCGCGGATCCGGACTGATGTGGCACGGTGACTATGCCTATGGCTACAACGATCCTACGTATGGACAATACATCGACATTGCGCTGGACAGCAGCATCAGTCATTTTGCCTATAGCCTGTGGACGCGCTATGAGAATGCCAACGGCGCACCTGTCACCACACATATCTATGCAAGTACGGACGGCAGCACCTGGCATCTGATAGGTATTGTGAGCAACGAATTTACGGAAGGCGATGAAGAATATGATTCGGGAGTCTTCTCTTACCGGGAGCCCTACAACTATGTGCGCATTGCCGTGACTGAAAGCAATGCCGGCAGTGTGACCGCTACCGGAGGCTATTGGAACTGCGGCGAACTGGAAATTTACGGACAGTAAGAAGCCAAGACAGCAAAAAGGAATGAGGGCATGTCAAAATAGGAGTGACATGCCCTCTTGTCTTTTTCCGGATTTATTTGTCGATAGCCCTATCGTCGGCTGTCGGAAGCGCTATCGTTGGCCTTCGATAGCTCTATCGTTGACTTTCGATAGCTCTATGGATGCCCGACGGTAGAGGGTGCAGATAACCGCGGTGCGGCAATTCTTTAGTCATCGTTCTTCGTAATCTCCCCAGCCAGGTTCGAGTCCATCAGCCGGCGTAGTTCAGAGTGGTTGAGGCCGTGCCCCAAGAGGAACATCAGCTTGGTGACGGCACATTCGGGGGTGCTGTCATAGCCGCTGATGACGCCTGCTTGAAGTAGCTGGAGGCCGGTTTCGTAGCGGCGCATCTCTACCGCACCGCTGGGGCACTGGGTGATGTTGACGATGATGATGTTGCGTTCGGTGGCTTCCTTCAGTTGTTGTATGAACCAGTCTTTTTGAGGGGCGTTGCCCGAGCCGTAGGTTTTCAGTACCACTGCTTTCAGGTTGGGGACGTGAAGTACGGAGTCTATGATGCTTTCCTGTATGCCGGGGAAGAGGGTGAGCATCACCACGTTGGTGTCAAACAGGTAGTGGGGTTTCATCGGACGGGTGGGGTCGGGGCGACGGATGAGGTGCTCGTTGTAGCGGATGTGGATGCCTGCTTTGGCCAACGGGGGATAATTGAAGGAGCGGAAGGCGTTGAAATTCTCGGCATTTATCTTGGTGGTCCGGTTGCCCCGCATCAGTTCGTTTTCGAAGAAGATGCAGACTTCGGGTACCATGGGCGAACCGTCGGGACGGCGGGCGGCGGCAATTTCGATGGCGGTGATAAGGTTCTCCTTGCCGTCCGTGCGCAGGGTGCCGATGGGCAGTTGCGAGCCGGTCAGGATGACAGGCTTGCCCAGGTTTTCCAGCATGAAGCTCAAGGCAGAGGCGGTATAGGCCATGGTGTCTGTGCCGTGCAGGATGACAAAGCCGTCGAAGCGCTCGTAGTTATAGTGTATGATTTCGACTATCTTGGCCCACATCAAAGGCTCCATGTCCGACGAATCGATGGGCGGGTCGAACTGGTAGGAGCAGATGTGGTAGTTGAACCGCTTCAATTCGGGCACATGGCGAAGCAGGTGGTCGAAGTCGAAGTTCTCCAGCGCACCGGTCTCCGGATTCTCTATCATGCCGATGGTTCCGCCTGTGTAGATAAGAAGGACGGAAGGATAGTCGTTTGTCATAATTTTGAAGAATTGATGTTTTTCGGGTACAAAAGTAAGGAAAAAGACCGAGATACCCTATATATATCGGCTTATTTCATAGCAGATGCATCGAAAGACAAGGGTAAAAGCTTGTCCACACCACGGATCTCGTAGATGCCTTCGGTGCCGTAGAGCAGGATGCGCATCGGGTGGTCGTAGCGTTTCTCTGTTTCCAGCATTACCTGGCGGCAGGCTCCGCAGGGTGGGATAGGGGCGGACAGGAACTTGCCCTGTTCATTGCGGGCGGCGATGGCCAGGGTGTCTACGGGCTGGTCGGGATAGCGGGAGTTGGCATAGAACAGGGTGGTGCGTTCGGCACAGAGGCCGGAGGGCGAAGCGGCATTTTCCTGATTGCTTCCCGAAACAATGGTGCCGTCAAGAAGGCGCAAAGCCGCCCCCACCGCGAAGCGGGAATAGGGAGAATAACTGCGCCCGGTGGCCTCACGGGCAGTATCAACAAGTTGGCGGTCGGCTTCGTTCAACTCTTCATAATCGAAGACGCGGATGGGGATGGAGATGGTCAGTTCTTTCATGAGTAATGATGCTTAGTCGTCGTTTGGACGCAAATGTAGGAAAATACTCGTAGTCCGAGCATCTTTATACCCTAATAAATAATAAAAGGATTGTTTTTCTCGATTCTTTTGCAGACTTTTGCGGGGAAATGTGAACTTGTTTTTGTGATTAGGGGTTAGGGATGAGGGATGAGTATGTTGCCGGTGAACGCTTTACCAATCACTGGTCGCTAAACACTAATCACTGCTAAATTATCTGTTATGAAACAACTTATGCATACAGGCATTGCCATGCTGTTTATTCTGCTTTACGTGGGGATGCCGGTTTCTGCCCAGCGCAGAAATACCTTATATAATAAGTATATTAAGGAATATGCCCCCCTGGCCATCGAGCAGATGGACAAATATAAGATTCCTGCCAGTATCACCTTGGCTCAAGGCCTGCTGGAGAGTGGGGCTGGGCGTAGCGTACTGGCCCGGAAGAGCAACAATCACTTCGGCATCAAGTGTCACGGATGGCCGGGAGGCAAGGTCTATCATGACGATGACGAGAAAGGTGAATGTTTCCGGGCCTATCGCAAGGTGGAGGATTCCTACGAGGACCACTCCCAATTCCTGAAAAACGGTCCGCGGTATGCCTTTCTTTTCAAACTGAAGATAACGGATTACAAGGGTTGGGCAAAAGGCTTGAAGAAGGCCGGCTATGCCACTGACCGCTCGTATGCCAACCGTCTCATCACCATCATCGAGGATTACGAGCTGTATAAGTATGATACCAAAGGCATGAGCAAGCGGGAGGCGCGCCGTTGGCAGAAGTTGTTGAAGAAGAAACCTTGGCTGGCCAATCCACACCGGACTTATCTGGCCAACGGCTTGGTCTATGTCGTGGCGCGCGAGGGGGACACCTTCCGCCTGTTGGGAGGAGAGTTTGACACGAGTTGGAAGAAACTGGTGAAATATAACGACCTGCACGAGGAGTACACGCTGGAGCCTGGGGATATCATCTACTTGAAGAAGAAGAACAAAAAGGCCCAAAAGCCTTACAAGGAATATATCGTGCGCGACGGTGATTCCATGCACTCCATTTCGCAAAAGTTCGGCATCCGCCTGAAGAACCTTTACAAGATGAACAAGCTGGACGGGGACTATGTGCCCGAAGTGGGTGACAGATTGAAATTGCGCTGATGTTTTTTCGGAAACTTTTTGTAGAGAAAGTGACATTATGTCAAAAGAATGTTTTATATTTGCATTTGTTCAAGTTAACCCTCATAGAAACATAATAATACCGAAATCAACATGAAAAAGGAAATCAAATTCAGCCTCGTCTATCGCGACATGTGGCAATCTTCCGGAAAGTATCAGCCACGGGTAGACCAATTGGTACGCATTGCCCCGCTTATCATTGAGATGGGCTGCTTTGCACGGGTGGAAACCAATGGAGGCGCCTTCGAACAGGTGAACCTGCTCTATGGCGAAAACCCCAACAAGGCCGTCCGTGCTTTTACCAAGCCCTTTCACGAGGCAGGCATACAGACTCATATGCTGGATCGTGGCCTGAATGCGCTGCGCATGTATCCCGTCCCCGCCGACGTGCGTCGCCTGATGTATAAGGTAAAGCATGCGCAGGGCGTGGACATCACGCGCATTTTCTGTGGCCTGAACGAGACCCGCAACATTATTCCTTCCATTAAGTATGCGCTTGAGGCCGGGATGATTCCCCAAGCAACGCTCTGCATCACCTATTCGCCCGTACATACCGTGGATTATTATGCCCAAATTGCCGACCAGCTGATAGCTGCCGGTGCGCCGGAAATCTGTCTGAAGGATATGGCCGGCATCGGGCGTCCCGCCATGCTGGGCCGTCTGGTGAAGCGCATCAAGGAGAAGCATCCCGACGTGATTATCCAATATCACGGTCATAGCGGGCCGGGCCTCTCGATGGCATCCATCCTGGAGGTATGCGAGAACGGGGCCGACATCATCGACGTGGCCATGGAACCGATGTCGTGGGGAAAGGTGCATCCCGATGTCATCTCCGTGCAGGCTATGCTGAAGGATGCCGGATTCCAGGTGCCGGAGATTAATATGAAGGCCTACATGAAAGCCCGTGCCATGACGCAGGAATTCATCGATGATTTCCTGGGCTACTTTATGGATCCGACCAACAAGCACATGTCTTCCCTCCTGCTGAAGTGTGGCCTGCCCGGTGGCATGATGGGTTCCATGATGGCCGACCTGAAGGGGGTACATTCTGGCATCAACATGATATTGAAGAGCAAGAACCAGCCGGAACTGAGTTTGGACGATTTGCTCGTGATGCTGTTTGACGAAGTGGAATACGTATGGCCAAAACTGGGTTATCCTCCTTTGGTCACGCCCTTCAGCCAGTATGTCAAGAACGTGGCGCTGATGAACCTGATGCAGCAGGTGAAGGGCGAAGAGCGTTGGACGATGATCGACAACCATACTTGGGACATGATTCTGGGCAAGAGCGGACGCCTGCCCGGGCCGTTGGCTCCTGAGATTGTAGAGTTGGCCAAGTCGAAAGGTTATGAGTTCACGGATGCCGACCCGCAACAGAACTATCCCGATGCCCTCGACCAGTACCGCAAGGAGATGGACGACAATGGCTGGGACTACGGGCCTGACGATGAGGAACTCTTCGAACTGGCCATGCACGACCGCCAATACCGCGACTATAAGTCCGGCGTGGCCAAGAAGCGTTTCGAGGAGGAATTGATGCGCGCCAAGGATGCAGCTATGGCCAAGGGCGGCTTGTCCGAAGAGGAAATCCGGAAGTTGAAGCGCGCCAAGGCCGATCCCGTCATTGCCCCTTCCAAGGGCCAGGTCCTGTGGGAGGTTTCGGTGGAAGGGCCGTCTTCTGCCCCGTTCATCGGCCGCAAATACCAGCACGACGAGGTCTTCTGTTACATCTCCACGCCGTGGGGTGAATATGAAAATGTGCTGACCGGCTTTACGGGCCGTGTCGTAGAGGTCTGCGCCAAGCAGGGCGACGTGGTCAACAAGGGCGATGTCATTGCCTACGTGGAGCGGAGCGACATCTTTGCATGACAGATGACAGATGACGATTGGGAAAAAATAACAGGGAGGCGAATGGAAGATATAATTCCGGTTCGCCTCCCTTTTTCGTAGGATGTATTCAGAATGCTTCGGTCATGTTGAAGTAGAACAGTGTTTGGTCGTTCACCGTGTTCTTGCCCAGGTCCAGGCGCACGTTCATGCGGGGCTGTACCTCGATGCGCAGGCCTACGCCATAGTTGGGCAGGACGCCCTCTATCTTGCCCGGATTGGGCCCCATGAAGCCGCAGCCGCCCCATATGACGAAGCCCAGGTGATTGATGATGCGCTCCAACCAGCTTTCCTTGTCTGTGTTGAACATCTGTCGGTATTCAGCCAGGACCACATGTGAGGACTTGTCGCGGTACTGGCCCATGTAATAGCCTCGCAGGTCGAAAGGGGTGCCCGTCAGTGAATATTGCGTCAGGGGAATGTTCTTGCCAAACACGTTCTTGCTCTGTGCCGTCCAGGCGATGACCTTGCGGTTGCCTACCTGCTTGTATTGGCGGTAGTCCAGCTCCAGGCGGTAGAAGTCCCGGTCGCTCCCGAATATCTTATGATACATCATGCCTCGGAAATCCAGGTACATACCCCGATAGGCATTGGAGGGCACGTCGCGGCTGTCGTAGGTCAGGAGGAATCCCAGGCCTGCGTTGAAGTTCTTGTAGCCGTGCTCGTTGCCGCCGGCCCTTTGGTAAGAAGGCTCCTCGACCAGGTATTTGCCGGGCTTGGTGAAGTGGTCGTAGTTGATGTCTATCTGGGGGCCTGCGAAGAAATTGCTCCGCCCCAGGCGGAAGAGGAACCAAGGATTGATTTGCACGCCGCTATACCGGTATTGGCTGGTGGTGTCGCTCCGGACGTAGTTTTTGTTGGTAGAATATCCGATGCCGTAATAGTTTTCTTGGGTATTCTTGTAACTGAACTTCCCGAAAATGCGGAATTTGTCTCCTTTGAAGAACAGTTGGGGCTTGGAGAAAAGGTTGATGCCTCCGTCGAACATGAAGGCGATGGCCATGGGTACTACGGAACGTTTCAGCGTGGTGTCCGATGGCTGGAGACTGAAGGTCATGAGGGCACTGCCGCCTATCAGGAGGCCGAAGTCGGGCGAATAGCTGGGGCCGCCCAGAATGTTGTAGTGGAAATTGCGTTGAGCCACCCGCTGCTTGCGCAGTTCCTTTTTGGAAAGTGTGGGCGTGCTGTCGTTCGGCACAGGAGGTGAAGTGGTTTCTTGGGCGTTCAGTCCGATGGCTACGGACAGGACCCCCATGAGGATAAGGGCGAACTTCTTCATAGGATTCAATGAATTTATTTGCAAAGAAAACTCTTTTTCGCGGAATAGTTTCCGTATTCTCCTCTAATTTTTCAAAAAATGGATTACTTTTGTGGAGTTTTTGGCGAGAGCCTATTTGTTTAATCAAGCATAATCGAAACGATATGAAGAAAAGAACCCTTACCCTCGCGCTTTTCAGCGCCTGCTTGTTGGCCGCACAGGCTCAGCAGCAAGGAGGCATCCGTCCGGAGATGCTTCGCGAAATCCAGTCCTCATACCAGGAAACGCCTTCGGAGAAAGCCATCCGCAATGCCATAGCCGGTAATGACATCCGCAAGCTCATCCTCAATCTGGACGAGCAGAAAGGTATCGATACGCATTTTTCTATCCGTGTGAAGTCCAAGGGCATCACCGACCAACAGTCGTCCGGGCGATGCTGGTTGTTTACGGGGCTGAACGTGATGCGTGCCAAGGCCATTGCCAAGTACGACCTGCCCGGCCTGGAGTTTTCGCAGGCTTATTCTTTCTTCTGGGACCAGCTGGAGAAGTCAAACCTTTTCCTGCAAGGCATCCTGGACACGGCGGACAAGCCCATGACCGACCAGACCGTGGAGTGGCTCTTTAAGCATCCGCTGAGTGACGGAGGTACCTTTACGGGGGTGGCAGACATTGTCGGAAAGTATGGATTGGTGCCCAAGGAAGCAATGCCCGAAACGTACAGCAGCGATCATACGTCGATGATGTCCAACCTCATCGGACTGAAGCTGAAGGAGTTTGCCCTGGAGCTTCGCGACCTGGCAGCGAAGGGGACCAAGCCCGCTGCTCTCGAAGAGCGCAAAACGGAAATGCTGAAAACTGTCTATCGGATGTTGGCTCTTAACCTGGGTGTGCCTCCCACGGAGTTCGACTATGTACGCCGCAATGCCGCCGGTGAGAGGGTGGCTGTGGAGCGTCACACACCCATGTCTTTCCTGGAAAAATATGGCGACAAGAACCTGCTGACCAATTACGTGATGCTGATGAACGACCCCACACGCGAATATTATAAATGTTATACGATTGACTACGACCGCCACCGTTACGACGGGAAGAACTGGACTTATGTCAATCTGCCCTTGGACGATATCAAGCAGATGGCCATTGCCTCGCTGAAGGACAGCACTGCCATGTATTTCTCCAGCGACGTGACCCAGTTGGATGCCAAGCGTGGCTATCTGGACACGGATATCTACGATTATGGTTCGTTGATGGGCGTCACTTTCGGCATGGACAAGAAACAGCGCATCCAGACCTTTTCCAGCCTTTCGGCCCATGCCATGACGCTGGTGGCTGTAGACCTGGACGAGGCCGGTCGGCCTGTGAAGTGGATGGTGGAGAACAGCTGGGGGCCTGCCTACGGTCATCAGGGCCACTTGATTATGACGGACCGCTGGTTCGATGAATATATGTTCCGTCTGGTCGTCGAGTCGAAGTATGTGCCGGAGAACATCCGCAAAATAGCCCAAGAAGAGCCCATCCGCTTGCCGGCCTGGGACCCGATGTTCGCGCCTTGCCGTTGAGGCACCTCTGGACGTTGGCACAGCCATGTCTGGACGTTGGCATTGCCTTGTCTGGACGGAGGAAATCTTCATTGTTAATATGCACTGCACATTGGCCCTTGAAAGCGAACGAGCTTACAAGGGCTTTTCCTTTAATGAATATCCGCTAAGATCCCATGCCTCGGATGTTCCATACGTATGGGAACTAAGTTCCATAGGCATTGGAACCATGTTTCACCCGTACTGTGACAACATGAGAACCTTGATGGGGCGATGGCGGATATTCATATTTTATTCTTTTGCCCAAAAACCGGAATATTGATACAGATTGCGGTGATTCTGGTTACAATTTTCTGTCAGAACTGCCTAATTTTGCACATCCAATTAAAGGCCCGCTGGCCCAATTATTATTTATTTTCAACTTTTCAATATATGAGAAAATTCTTATTTACAGTAGCCATAGCACTGGCATTGAGCGCGGAAGGCATGGCGCAGACCGACACCGCTCGTAGTGTGCGCACCTATGCGCTGGACGAAGTGGTCGTTACCGGTACACGCAACGAGACGGATGTGCGTCACCTTTCGCAGACCGTATCGGTGGTAAGCCGCCCCGTGATTGAACAGAGCATGCAGCCGTCGCTCCTGCCCGTGCTGACCGAACAGGTGCCGGGACTTTTCGTCACCGAACGTGGCGTGATGGGCTATGGCGTGTCCGGCGGTGCTGCCGGGGGCATCTTCTTGCGCGGACTGAGCGGAGGAAGCGCCCGGCTGATGGTGCTGATTGACGGGCATCCTCAATATGCAGGCATTTTCGGGCATCCCATTTCCGATGCCTACCAGTCGCTGCTTGCCGACCGGGTGGAGGTGTTGCGCGGCCCTGCATCCGTGCTCTACGGCTCGAATGCCATGGGCGGTGTCATCAACATCGTCACCCGAAAGATGCACGAGGACGGGGTGCGCACCGACCTTCATGCCGGTTACGGCTCGTACAACACGCTGGAAACGGAGCTGACCAACCGCATCCGCAAAGGACGGTTCAACAGCGTGGTGAGCGGCTCTTACAACCGCACGGACGGACATCGTGCCGACATGGGCTTCGAGCAATACGGCGGCTACGCCAAGCTGGGCTACGACCTGACGGACAACTGGAACATGTATGCCGATGTGAATGTGACGCACTTTAACGCTTCCTATCCCGGTCCGGTGTCAGCCCCCTTGGTGGACGGCGACCAGCGCATCACACGCGGAGTGACATCCTTTGCCCTCAGCAACAATTATGAGAAAACCTCCGGTGCCGTGAGCTTCTTCTACAACTGGGGCGACCATTGGATTAACGATGGCTATACGCCCAGTGCAGGTGAGACCTCGCAGGACGGCCGCTTCAATTCCAACGACAACATGATGGGCGTGTCGCTCTACCAAAGTACACAATTCTTCAAGGGCAACCGCATCACCTTCGGGTTCGACTGGTTCCGCTACGGCGGCAAGGCATGGACGGATTATGTGTCGGGCGAAGATGCCGGAACACGCAGCGACTTGGTGGACAAGCACGAGGATGAGGTGGCCGGATATGTGGATTTCCGTCAGGACATCTGGAACTGGCTGACGCTGAATGCCGGACTTCGCGTTGACCACCATTCGCGTGTCGGCACGGAGTGGGTTCCGCAGGCCGGACTTGCCTTTCACCTGCCGCACGCCATCGAACTGAAGGCATCCGCTACCAAAGGCTTCCGTTATCCCATCCTGCGTGAGATGTATATGTTTCCCCCGCAGAATCCAGACTTGCAGCCGGAGTCAATGTGGAACTATGAGATTGCCTTGTCGCAGACGCTGCTGGATGGACGGTTCCGATACGGAGTAAATGTATTCTACATCGACGGCAAGAACCTGATTGTCACCCTGCCCAATCCCAATGGAACGGGTATGCTCAACCAGAACTTCGGCACGATATATAACAGCGGCGTGGAACTTCAGGCTGCCTACCGTATCAATAAGGAGTGGTCGGTGGACGGCAACTACAGTTTCCTGCACATGGAGAATCCCGTCATTGCCGCACCGGAGCATAAACTTTATGCCGGAGCCAATTTCACCAAAGGCCGCTGGAGCGTTTCCACCGGTCTGCAATATATTGCCGGGCTGTACACGGCTGTCGGCGACAATCCGCAACAGGAGAATTTTGTGCTGTGGAACCTGCGGGGCTCTTTCCGCATCTGCAAGTGGCTTAACATCTGGGTGCGCGGCGAGAACCTGCTGGCTCAGAAATATGAAATCAATGCCGGCTATCCCATGCCGAGAGCTACGGTGACGGGTGGCTTTAATATCAACATTTAATCACAACAAAGTATGAAAAAGAACATTTGTATTCCGGTTTTGTTGGCGTTGTTATCATTCATAACAGGTTGCGCCAACGCACAAGGTTCTCAAAACAAAGGAAATGAAGAGAATCATTCGTCTGATTCGGCTGCAATAGCCAAAGTTTATATGTTCACGGAGATATCGTCAGACAATCTTGTGAAGATTTATGAGGCGTTAGGGCGGAAAGCTACCGGCAAAGTTGCCGTTAAAATTTCCACCGGTGAACCGGGCGGTCATAATTTTCTTGACCCGAACTTGATAAAAGACTTGGTGCAGAAAGTGAACGGAACGATTGTCGAGTGTAATACCGCTTATGGAGGAGACCGTACCAATGCTGCCGACCACATGCGTGCTGCCGAAGAACACGGCTTTACGGCTATTGCCCCGGTCGATATTATGGATGCGGAGGGCGAAGTGGAATTGCCCTTGAAGGGAGGACGCCACCTGACACGCGACATCGTGGGCAGCCATTTCCTGAATTATGATTTCACCATTATATTGTCCCATTTCAAGGGCCATGCGATGGGAGGATTCGGCGGTGCCATCAAGAATATGTCCATCGGTATCGCTTCTTCAAACGGCAAGCGATATATCCATTCCGCCGGAACAAGCACGACCAGCTGGGGCAATCCGTCACAGGACGACTTCCTTGAGTCAATGGCTGAAGCTGCAAAAGCGGTGGCCGACCATTGCGGAGACAACATCCTTTACATCAGCGTGGCAAACAATCTGTCGGTGGATTGCGACTGCGATTCTTCTCCGGAGGACCCCCAGATGGGCGACATCGGGATTCTCGCTTCGCTTGATCCCGTGGCTTTGGACAAGGCTTGCACGGATTTGGTCCGCAGTTCCGAGGACCACGGCAAGATACACCTGATTGAACGCATTGACTCGCGGAACGGTATGCACACCCTTGACCATGCTGAAGCACTTGGCCTGGGAAGCCAGAAATATGAACTGATACATTTGGATTAAGTAAGCCGCAGTTAAGCCAATACCTTTTTATTATAGGGAGTTAGAGGACCATACTTTTTTCGTATGCTTCTTCGCTTATTCTCGCCGGACCGACTATTGGCCTATAACTCCCTCTAACTCCTTATAACTCCTTCCCATTCCTCTAAGTTAAACTAAATACATACTTATTAAAATATAAACATTATGCAAGCAACAGCGAGACTTTACAATCTGGGCTACACTGAGGCTAAGTCTTATCTGGTAGCCGCATTATTCGTGATGGGCAATATCGCATTGCCCCAACTGTTCCATCTCGTTCCGCAAGGCGGAGTAACATGGCTACCCATCTATTTCTTCACCCTTGTCGGGGCTTATAAATACGGATGGAAAGTCGGACTGATGACGGCGGTTGCTTCCCCGCTTGTCAATTCTCTGATGTTCGGGATGCCGGCCTTGGGTTCGCTTCCTGCCATCCTGCTTAAATCCGTATTGCTGGCCATTGCCGCAGGATATGCGGCACACAGATGGCAGAAAGTGTCATTGCCGCTCACGCTGGCGGTAGTGCTTTTCTATCAGGCAGTCGGCACATTGGGAGAGTGGTTGATGAAAGGCAGTTTCTATGATGCCGTCCAGGATTTCCGCATAGGTGTGCCGGGTATGCTGCTGCAAATCTTCGGCGGTTACCTGTTTGTCAAATACTTAATACGCAAGTAATGATGTTTGGAATAGGAACTCCGGAGATAATCTTCATCGTATTGATTGTCCTGTTATTCTTTGGCGGCAGGAAAATCCCTGAGCTTATGAAAGGTTTGGGCAAGGGGGTGCGCAGCTTTAAGGAAGGTGTGCGAGGCGTTGAAAATGAAATAGAAGAGATACCGGCAAAGCATGAAGGTTTGCATAGCTAAATTACCCGGTTGAATATCAAGAATATCCTTCTCTACGGAGGATAAAAGAGCATCATCGGTAAGCAAGTTTTGCCGATGATGTTCTCTTTTTAGAGCCTGTTTCCGGCTGATTCATAAGCGATGTCCATCGTTCATTCTTCTTGGGGAAAAGAAAAACACCCGACTTTACATTCTTGGGTGTAAAATCGGGTGTTTGCTTTGCAAAACATTGATTTTCAATGTTTAAGCGGTGCGGACGGGACTCGAACCCGCGACCCCATGCGTGACAGGCATGTATTCTAACCAGGCTGAACTACCGCACCTTTAGGGGTTTGCATTTCGTTTGAAATGCTTTGTTTTTTGATTTCGGGTGCAAAGGTACGCCTTTTTTTTGAATCTGCAAGCGTTTGGAGGATTTTTTTTCTTTATCGATAGATTTTTAATCTTCGTCCGGCGCGGATATTGTTGCCGCGCAGACCGTTCCATCGGCGTAACTCGCTGATTCTGACACCAAACTTGCGGGCAATGCCTCCCAATGTGTCACCTTGGCGGATGCGGTACCAAGTCAGCTCGCCATCGGTGGAGCCGGAAGCGCGGGAGGAGTTGACGGAGGCTACCGTACGGCGATTTTTGAAGAACTCAGAGGCTCTGTGGGCATAGATGGTATCTTGCTGGTCAAGGAAAGCGCTGATGGCTTCAGTGGGCAAGCGTAAGGTGCGGGGCTTGCTGAGGCCTGGGATGATGTTGCGCTTGTATTGGGGGTTGAGGCTTTTGATTTCCTCCATGGGTACATGGCACAGGTCGGCTATCTGCTGGAAATGAAGGTCACGTGTCACCAGTACGGTGTCAGTGGCTTGGGGGATGTTAGTCTCCATCGGACAGATGTTGTGCTTGCAATAATAGGTCATGACATAGTTGGCTGCAATGAAGGCAGGCACATAGCCGCGTGTCTCGCGGGGCAGGTAGCGGTAGATTTCCCAATAGTCTGTCTTTCCGCCGGCGCGTCGGATGGCTTTGTTGATGTTGCCGGGGCCGCAGTTGTAGGCGGCAATGACCAAGTTCCAGTCGTGATAGATATCGTACATGTCCTTCAGATAGCGGGCGGCAGCCCAAGTGGCCTTGATGGGGTCACGGCGTTCGTCCACCAGGCTGTTGCTCTCTAAGCCGTAGACCTTGCCGGTGGCGTGCATGAATTGCCACAGGCCCGTAGCCCCGGCGCGCGACACGGCCGAAGGATTGAGGGCGGACTCGATGATGGGCAGGTATTTCAGTTCGAGGGGGAGGCCATAGGCGTCGAGGGCTTCCTCGAAAATGGGCATATAAAAATTGCAGGCGCTGAGCATGAAGGCCACTTGGCCACGCAGGCGGACAGTATAGGTGTCGATGAACTTGCGCACAATGTCGTTATAAGGCATTTCCATCAGGACAGGCATGCGGGTGAGGCGGTCGATGTAGATGGAGTCGCTGAACTGGGGATTGACGTGCGAGGTGCTGCAGTCCTTGCCTAAGTCTATGTAGGTTTTGGCTTTCCAGTCATTCAGCAGGCTGTCCAAGGGATATGTCATGCCGGTAGGCAGGCCGATGGTATCGGTGTGTTGGGCGTCGTCTTCGGCAATGAGGACTGCTGTGTTCTCTTGTGCCCGGGCAGGGGCGGAGAGGAGTAGGATGCCGAGGGCGAAGGTGGATAGAGGGAGACGTATGTGCATGGCTTTATATGTTGTTTATTATAATGTCTTGTTCAGAAGCGGAAGCTGCATTGCAGTCCCACGGATTTGCCCGAAGTGTAGTTGTTGCTGTTGCTGGTGGTCGTCTGTGCGTCGATGACGGTAGGTTCCACACGCATACTCAGGTCGGGTGTGATGTCGAAGTTGGATAACTCGGCGTCTACGTATGCGTCTACTACGGAAAGGAGGTAGACGGCTATGAAGGCGAAGATGCTGAGGTCTCGGTATCGGCGGTAGGTGTCTTTGCGTCGGCGGAGGGTTTCGACCAGCTGCGTCTGCGATACCTGGTTGAGGTAGTTGGGGGGCAGCAGGTTGGTCACGTTACTCGAGGTAAGGTTTCCGTTAGCCACATCGCGGTAGGCATTGAAATAGTCGCGGTACATCTTGCCGTTCCATGTCAAGGCGTAGGCGCATCCGGCGAATCCTCCGTAGAATATGGGGAGTTTCCAGTATTTCCGGTTATAGATTTGTCCGCCTCCGGGGAAGATGAGGGCCATCCAGGTGGCGCGCACGGGGTTGGGCACCCATAGCTTTCGTTTCATTTCGCGCGAAAGGCTGTCCGTGGCCTCTCGGGGTTCGTCTACATGGGGGGCGGAGGTCAGTTCCATCATCTTGCGCTTGTTCTCGGCGTCTATGCTGTCTGCTTGGAGTTTCGTCAAGGTATCGGCCGGGGAAGCCAGAGGTTGGCCCAGCGAGTCTGTCCGGAGCAGGAGGGGGCGTTTCAACGAGTCGGTTTGCAAGCTGTGGGCGCGCTTCTGCGCGGCGCGCGGACGGTCCTGTGCATAAAGGACAATCCCTGCCATCTGCATGAGGCAGAGCAGCAGGGTCATCGCGATGCGATATGCGAATTTTCTTCTATTGTCTTTTGTCATCTGTTTTTCAGCGTGTCGAATATGCCTATGATGCGTTCCAATTCTTCTTCGTTATTAAAGGGTATGCTGATTTTCCCCTTTCCTTTCTCCGAGCAGGTCAGTTGCACTTTGGCGTTGAAGAATCCGGAGAGTTGTTGTTTCAGCACGTTGAATTCTTCGGGCAGCTTGGCTCCTCGTGGGGCTATTTTGCGTCCTCCGCTTCGGATGGCTTCGCCTTCGCTCAGGGACTTCACGATTTCCTCTACCTTGCGGACAGAGTAGTTGTGCTGGAGAATCTCTTCGTAGATTTTGACCTGCAGCTTGGGGTCGTCCAGGGTGAGGAGGGCCCGTGCGTGCCCCATGTCTATTTGTTTGTTTTGCAGACCTATCTGTATGGGGGCGGGGAGCTTGAGCAGTCGCAGGTAATTGGCGATGGTGGTGCGTTTCTTGCCCACGCGTTCGCTCAGCCGTTCTTGGGTCAGGCCATATTGGTCGATGAGGTGCTGGTAGGCCAGGGCGATTTCCACGGAGTTGAGGTCTTCGCGCTGGATATTCTCAATGAGGGCCATTTCCATCACGTTTTCATCGTCGGCCGTACGGATGTAGGCTGGTATGGTCTTCAGCCCGGCCAACTGGGAAGCGCGGAAGCGTCTTTCTCCGGCGATGATCTGGTAGGCGTCATCATCCGTCTGTCGCAGGGTGATGGGCTGTATGATGCCTATTTCGGCTATTGAGTCGGCCAGTTCCTGCAGGGCGGCGGGGTCGAAGTCCCGTCGGGGCTGGTTGGGGTTGACGGAGATCTTGTCCAGTTCTATCTCGTTGATGGACGAGGAACCTTCCGTTTGCACCTCGTCCAGGGAGAGAAGGGCGTCCAGTCCGCGTCCTAACGCATTTCTTCGTTGTGCCATACTTACTTATAAAAATAGTATTAAGTTCTTTTACTTTTTAGCTTTTTTCGACTATTCTCAATTTCTTATTCTCAATCTTCAATCGTCAGTTATTCCTCAGGATTCTTGGCGATTAACTCTTTGGCCAGGGCCAGGTAGTTTTTGGCGCCGCTGGAGTCGGCATCGTAGAGGATGGTGGGCAGTCCGTAGCTGGGCGCTTCGCTCAACTTGACATTGCGCTGGATGACGGTTTTGAACACCAGTTCCTGGAAATGCCGTTTCACTTCGTCATAGATTTGGTTGGCTTGTCGCAGGCGCGAGTCATACATGGTCAGCAGGAACCCCTCGATCTCCAGGTTCGGATTCAGCTTGGACTTGATGATCTTGATGGTGTTCAGCAGCTTGCTGATACCTTCCAAGGCAAAATATTCCGCCTGTACGGGGATGATGACGGAGTCGGCGGCGGTCAGTGCGTTCACCGTAATCAGGCCCAGCGAAGGCGAACAGTCGATAAAGATGTAGTCAAACTCGTCTCTCAGCGGTGCCAGTACTTCCTTCATGATGCGCTCGCGGTTTTTCAGGTTGAGCATCTCGATTTCCGCGCCCACCAGGTTGATGTGCGAGGAGATGACCTTCAGCGTGTCGATGTCCGTGTCGTGCAAGGCCTTGCGTACGTCCGCGCGGTCGATGAGGCACTCGTAGATGGTGCAGTCGGCCTGTTTGATGTCCACGCCCAGGCCCGAAGAAGCGTTGGCCTGCGGGTCTGCGTCGACAATCAGGACCTTCTTCTCAAGCGTGGCCAGCGAGGCGGCAAGGTTGATGGTGGTGGTGGTCTTGCCTACACCGCCCTTTTGGTTTGCCAATGCGATAATTTTTCCCATAATCTCTAAAATTTTTCCGGAGGCGAAGTAAATGATAATTTTCCATTCGCACCTGCTCAAAGGGGGGGAGATTGCGAAAACAGTTGATAAGTCGCCTGTTTTGTTAATAACCCGTTTGCTTTCTCCCTTATCGGCCGACAAATATAGCGAATTAAATCGAAAGCCGTGCCACTTTCTGCTTCGGCTTTCGTAAGATTAAGATTTCTAAACCTATGAGGAGCCTTTTCGCCCCAGCAGGCGCACGTAATTCAGGCGTGTCCATCGCACGTTCTTCACTGTATAGGTGCGGCAGATGCGGGCCGACACCACGTGTACGACTTCGCCGGGTTTGTAGGCGTGCTCTAAGGCGGGTAGTACGCCCGATTCGTAGCTGGGGGCGTGGGCCGCCATGCGGAAGGTCACGCGGTTGCCCAGGGCGTCTGTCAGCCACAACACCTGGCGGACGTGAAAGCAGGGGACATCTCCCCGCAGTTGTGTCTTGTAGGGGTCGTCCTCTGTGCGTACCTGGGTGATGGTCAGCGTGAGGTTTTCCACCTTTTCGCCCTCCCGTCCCAGGAAGTTGCCTGCCGGCCGCTGGCGGTTTCTTCTTTGCATGAAGTCCAGGTGTACGGAATGATAGATTCTGGCTATTTGCACAAAGCGTTCCTGCTTGGGGATGCGTGGTGTGAATTTGTAGGCAATCCAGGCCACGTAGGCCGGGTCTACGGACAACACCTCGTGCAGGAAGTGACCCCGGTATTTTCCGAAGGGCACCAGGTCGTCGCCCCGGCTCAACATGCGCTTGGCGTTATACTCCACGATAAACAGCCGGCGCGGGGAGTAGAAGCACCATGAACTGGCCATCCGCAGGGATTCTTCGGCGTCGGAAGCCAGTTCGCAGAGGTAGAAGATGGACTGGCGTTCGGGGAGCGGGGAGTAGATCCAAAGCGAGTAGACCTCGTGTCCCGGGCGGGGCAGCACGACCAGGTAGGCCCCGGTCTCCTTGTAGGAGGGCCGTCCGTCGTTGTATAGCTTCAGTTTGGTGTACAACGCTTCTTGTTCCGTTCCGGTCAGGTCGGGCAGGATGGGATTGGCCATGTGCTTCTTTTTCTTCTGGTTGGAAATTCAAAAGTAGAAATTTAAAATGAGAAATGCAAATAGGAGCCGATCTTTTGCGTGTTAAGGTGTGTTTTCGCGGGGATGAATGGATGTTTACGGTATGGGGGTAAGGAGTTAAGGAGTTAAGAAGTTAAGGAGTTAAAGGAGTTAAGTTAATACCTTTTGTGTATACGGCTCATTGACTAACTATCGGCTTAACTCCTAACGGAGCGAAGCGGAGTGATAACTCCTTAACTCCTATTATATTGGCTTAACTACTTAATTATCGCCCTCTGTTTTTTTGCCGCGCCGAACATTTCCTTTACCTTTGTTGCGTCAAGGCCAAGACAACGCGAATCATTAACCATTAACCATTAAGTAGATGTTGAAAATTAATTTATATGATGTGTGCCTGTCATGTTGAGCGGAGCGAAGCGAAGTCGAAACATCTCCCGAAAAACACGATTCCCTTGGGCAGTGCATGTAGTGAGATTCTTCGACTACGCCCTACGGGCTTCGCTCAGAATGACAGATACGTCGATAGTATAAACTAAATAGGAATGATTACTTAATCATTAATCATTAACCATTAATAACGTATAAGTAACTTCAATCGCAGCCTTCTCCTCCGGTTGGCACGGTCTTTGCTGAAGAAAATGCCCACCGTCAAGTTAGAAGTGCAACCCCGCCACCGCCTTCCTCCGTCCTTGGAGCGTAGCGGAAAGGGCGGAGGAAGGCGG
>DHKFC23501__coassemble_1250_pt1 | contig 21123 bp, 17 predicted proteins | sample DHKFC23501__metabat2_low_PE_030 | metagenome-assembled genome bin DHKFC23501
CTTAACTCCTTAACTCCTCAAAAAATGATATCATTTAATTCTTGCGACTTACTTATAAGATATTATGCTTATCTTTGAAAAATAATAGGCCAAACAGGCAGCGGTGCACAAACCCGACAGGAAGCTATGCACAAGCCTCACATGCATCCCTGCCCGGGGCCCACAAGGAGCCAGACTATGAGCAAGAAAAGAAGAGCACAGTGGAAAGTGCGGATACGCAAGTCCAACTACACCTCCAATAGCGGGCAGGCCGTGCCCGTCGTGTTCCACCCCCGCAGCTACACGCTGGAGGAAATCATCGCCCTGATGGACGCGCACCTGTCGCTGCCCATCTGCCGGGAGAACCTGGAGATGGCCGTGAAGATGTTCATGGAGCAGGTGGAGAACCTGCTGCTGGAGGGTTGCATCGTCAACCTGCCCATCGGGCGGCTGACCCCGGCGGTGACGGGCGCGTGGGAGTACACCAACCGCTTCGACCCGAAGGTGCGGGCGCAGAACAAGGCGGTGGTGAACTACGCCATGGGGCCGCGACTGACGCGATTGCTGGCCAATCCCCTGCTGCACGACATGCAGGCCAACATAGGGAGCCGCCTGTGCATCGGCGAGGTGAAGGACCACGCCAGCGGCACCGTGAACGAGCGGCTCACGCCCGGCGGCATCATCACCGTGCGGGGAAAGCTGCTGCTGATGAACGGCGACGACCCCCGGCGCGGACTCTACCTGCTGCGGGCCGACACGCTGGAGGAGGCGGCCCACATCGCCCCGGCGGACATGGCCCTCTGCACCCGCACGCGCATCGTCACGCAGGTGCCCGCCACGCTGCCGGCGGGAACGTACCAGCTACAGGCCGTCAGCCAATGCACCACCAACCCCACCCCCCTGAAGAAGGCGGCGGAAAGCCTCTTCGCCTGCACGCTGACGGTGGCCCCGTGAGAAAACCCGCATTTCCCCCGCCGGGAGGCGCGGATATGTCGGGGAAAAGCCTTACCTTTGCGCCCGTTTTCAGGAATAACATCAAAAATAACTACATAGGAATGCACTCCAAAGACGAATTGAAAGACATCACCCACTTCCTGCTGGAATACGCCGGCCGGCTGATGGGCTCGGGGGTACACACCTCGCGCGTGGTGCGCAACACGCACCGCATCGGACAGTCGCTGGACGTGGAAGTGGCCGTGTCCGTCATCCAGAAGAACCTCATCGTGAACGTGCGCGACCCGCAGACGCGGGAGTCGTACACGGAAATGGACACCACGCCCGCCTTCCCCATCAGTTTCGAACTCAATGCCGAACTGAGCGCCCTCAGCTGGGAGGCGCACGACCGCCGGCTGCCCCTGGCCGAAATCCGCCGCCGCTACGCCGAAGTCATCGCGCGGCCCAAGATGGACCCGCTGTGCGTGCTGTTCCTGGCCGCCTTTGCCAACGCCTCGTTCTGTGCCCTGTTCGGGGGCGACTGGACGGCGCGGGGCATCGTCTTCTCGGCCACGCTCATCGGCTTCTACCTGCGACAGGTCATGCAGCGCCGGCACATCAACCACTACATCGTCTTCATCGTGTCCGCCATGGCGGCCTCGCTGGTCGCCTCGTCGGCCCTGACGCTGGACACGACGGCCGAGGTGGCCATCGCCACGAGCGTGCTCTACCTGGTGCCCGGCGTGCCGCTGCTGAACGGGGTCATCGACATTGTCGAGGGCTACGTCACCACCGGCGTCTGCCGCCTCATCCAGGCGCTGCTGCTGGTGCTCTGCATCGCCATCGGACTGTCCGTGACGCTGATGCTGGTGCAGAACAGCCTGCTGTAACGGTGAGCGTTTAGTGATTAGTGATTAGTAAAGCGTTGCCGCATACTGCCCATCACTAACCACTAACCACTCATCGCTAACCACTAACCGCTCATCACTAATCACTAACCGCTATTTTCGTATGCTAATCACCGACATTCTTTCCGACGGCCTCTTCGCCGCCATCGCCGCCATCGGCTTCGGAGCCATCTCCGACCCTCCCCTTCGCGCCTTCCCGTCCATCGCCCTGTTGGCGGCGGTGGGCCACGCGCTGCGCTTCTGCCTGATGACCTACGCGGGCATCGACATCGCCACGGCCTCGCTGTGCGCCTCGTTCACCATCGGCATGGGGAGCCTCGTGCTGGGCAAGCGCATCCTCTGCCCCATGACCGTGCTGTACATCCCCGCGCTGCTGCCGATGATTCCGGGCATGTATGCCTACAAGACGGTCTTCGCGCTCATCCTGTTCATGCAAAACCTGGACGCGCCGGACGTGCTGCAGGGATATATCCGGGACATCTTCACGAACGGGCTGGTGACGTGCAGCGTCATCTTCATGCTGGCCGTGGGGGCCACGTTCCCGCTGTTCCTCTTCATCAAACGGGCGTTCTCGATGACGCGGAGGGGGAAATAGGAATTTAATTCTTTAGACGCAGATGACGCTGATGCCGCTGATCGATAATCTTTGATAACGGATAATCAGTCAATAAAGAAAATGAATCTGCGTCATCCGCGTCATCCGCGTCTAAAGAATCACACCGATAAATTATCATTTAACCAACCAACATAACAACAATGGAAACATTCTGGAACACTATCGCCCGCTACAATGAGGGCACCTGGATGGCGCAAGCCGTCATCACCCTGGCGGGCATCCTGCTGACCGTCCTGCTCTACCGCCGCCCGACGCAGGGCGTGAAACGCACGATGAAGGCCTACATGGTCTTCCTGAACGGCTGGATATCCGCCGTCTACTACATGGCCTACAGCGGCACGCGGAGCTACCACTACATCCTGGCCATCTTCTGGGGCATCCTGGCCCTCATCTGGCTGTGGGACCTCCTGACGGGTTATACCACCTTCGAACGCAACCGCCGGTATGGCCGCCTGGTGGCCGTGCTCTATGCCATGCCGTTCCTCTACCCGCTGCTGTCGTGGGCGCGCGGCATGGAATTCCCCATGATGACCACCACCGTCATGCCCTGTTCGGTGGCCGTGTTCACCATCGGCCTGCTGCTGGGCTTCTCGCGCAAGGTGAACCTGCTCATCATCCTCTTCCTGTGCCACTGGGCGCTCATTGCCTTCTCCAAAATCTACGTCTACCAGATTCCGGAAGACACGCTGCTGGCCGCCGCCACCGTGCCCGCCATCTACCTGTTCTTCAAGAACTACTTCGACCAGAACCTGCACAAGGAGACGAAGCCCAGCGCACGGGCCATGAACGGACTGCTCATCGTCGTATGCGCCGTCATCGGCGTGGCACTCAGCCTGACGCTGCTGAACGGACTGACACGCTGATATTCTTTTGAGGAGTTAAAGGAGTTAAGAAGTTAAGGAGTTAAGGAGTTAAGCCGATAGTAAGTCAATGAGCCGTATATACAGAAGGTATTGGCTTAACTTCTTAACTCCTTTAACTCCTAAATATAAAAATCACAAAGAGCCGTGCCCCACAGAGGAGACACGGCTCTTATCATATATATATTACGCTATGTTATTGCACGTGATTAATAGAACCAGCGGACATAGCAGAAGTCCTGACGGTGAGGCAGGTCGGGGTTCTTGGGGAACATGCGGTAGGCCACCTTGAAGCTACCGGCATTCTCCAGTTTGTGCTTCACCTGGAAGGTGTACAGAGAACCTTCACGCTTCACTACGCTGAACGGCTCTACAGAGTAGATATGCTGCTTGCCGTCCTCGCCCGTGTGCGTCGTCACCAGTTCGAGGCCGATGGCATCGTCCAGGCCCTTTTCGTCGATGACGTAGTTGATGGTGTACTCCTTGCCGCTCTCGATGGAACCCTTCAGGAGGTCTACGGTCTTCTCGCTGGATACGACCTCGATGCTGTCCCACTTCTCGACCACCTGTTCCTTCCAGGCAGCGATTTCCTTGGCCTTGGCATAGTCGTTGGCGGCCAGCATCTTGAAGCGTTCAGCCTCCTTGTTATAGAACTTCTTGTAGTAGTCGTCCAGCTGGCGCTTCATCGTATAGTGAGGAGCAATCTGTGCGATGGAGTTCTTGATGGTGCGTACCCAGCCCTCGGAATAGCCCTTCTTGTTGCGGGCGTAGTACAGCGGCAAGATTTCCTGTTCGAGGATGCTGTAGATGGTAGCGGCATCCAGCTGGTCCTGATATTCCTGGTTCTGGTACGTGCGCTTCTCGGTCAATGCCCAGCCGGCACCTTCGCGATAGCCTTCCAGCCACCAGCCGTCCAATACGGAGAAGTTCACCACGCCGTTCATCAGCGCCTTTTCGCCGGACGTGCCGGAAGCCTCGAGCGGACGGGTCGGCGTGTTCAGCCAGATGTCCACGCCCGAAATAAGGCGGCGGGCCAGCTTCATGTCGTAGTTCTCCAGGAAGATAATCTTGCCCAGGAACTCCGGACGGCGGGAGATTTCGATGATTTTCTTAATCAGGCCCTGGCCGGCACCATCGTGCGGATGCGCCTTGCCGGTGTAGAGGAACTGGACAGGATAGTCGGGGTTGTTGACAATCTTGGCCAGACGGTCCAGGTCGGTGAAGAGCAGGTGTGCACGCTTGTACGTGGCAAAACGACGTCCGAAGCCAATCAGCAGGGCGTTGGGATTGATCTTGTCCAGCAGAGATACGATGCGCGAGGGGTCGCCCTGGTTCTTCAACCAGGTCTCGCGGTAGGACTTGCGCACATAGTCAATCAGCTTGTTCTTCATCTGCATGCGTGTCTTCCAGATTTCCTCATCGGACACATCGTAGATGGCTTTCCAGTACTCGGGATTGGACTGGTCGAACCAGTAGTTCTCGTCGAAGTGAGCGCCATAGAGCTGTTTCCATTCCGTAGCGCTCCACGTGGGGAAGTGTACGCCATTGGTCACATAGCCCACGTGCATCTCTTCGGGGAAGTAGCCCTTCCAGATGGGGGCGAACATCTCCTGCGAAACCTTGCCGTGCAGCCAGCTTACGCCGTTGACTTCCTGCGACGTATTGCAAGCGAAGATGGACATGCAGAAACGCTCGCCCTTGTCGCCCGGATTGTTGCGGCCCAGGTCCATCAGGTCGTCCCAGCTGATGCCCATGCGTTGGGGATAACCGCCCATGTACTTGCCGAAGAGGCCTTCGTCAAAGTAGTCGTGGCCGGCAGGCACCGGCGTGTGTACCGTGTACAGCGAAGAAGCGCGTACCAGTTCGATGGCCTGGTCGTAGGTCAGCCCTTCAGCCACATAGTCGCAGATGCGCTGCACGTTGATAAGGGCGGCGTGTCCCTCGTTGCAGTGATAGATATCTTTCTTGATGCCCAGCTTCTTCAGCGTCAGGATACCGCCGATACCCAGCAGGATTTCCTGCTTCAGACGGTTCTCCCAGTCGCCACCATACAGCTGGTGGGTGATGCGGCGGTCGAACTCGCTGTTCAGGTCATTGTCCGTATCCAGCAGATAGAGCGACACGCGGCCCACATTGACACGCCATACGTAGGCATGCACATAGTAATCCAGGTAAGGAACGTCGACGATGAGCTGCTGGCCATTCTCATCCAACACACGGTCGATGGGCAGCTGTCCGAAGTTCTGGGCCTCGTAGTTGGCAATCTGCTGACCGTCCATGGACAAAGTCTGCGTGAAATAGCCGTAACGGTAGAGGAAGCCCACGCCACACATGTCGACGTTGCTGTCCGAAGCCTCTTTCAGGTAGTCGCCGGCCAATACGCCCAGACCACCGGAATATATTTTGAGCACATGCGTCAGGCCATACTCCATGCTGAAGTAGGCTACAGAAGGACGCTTCTTGTCGGGCTCCACATCCATATAGTTGCGGAACTTGGAGTAGACAGCATCCAAACGGCGCAAGATGACTTTATCATTGGCTAAAGCCTCGAGCTTTGCATAACTCATACGCTCCAACAGGAGAACCGGGTTTTGACCCACTTCTTTCCAAAGGGCAGGATCAAGGTCTCTAAACAACTCGGTAGCCTCGTAATTCCATGACCACCAAATGTTGCGGGCCAGTTCAGACAGTTTCTCCAATTCAACGGGAATGTGAGACTTCACATTCACATCTTTCCAATTGGGAGTGTTTACATTACTAACTTTAATCTTCATTGTATGATAACTTGAGTGATAAATTATGATTCATTAACCCAGGAGGCGTTTCATGGCATTGCGCAAGGCAATGTCGTATGCCTCATAATAATATTGTATAAAATGCTTCCACAAGGCTTGCTCGGCCACCTGTCCGGCCCGCTTGCGGATGGTCTTCACCTCGTCCGGAGTCTTCGAGGAGAACAGCGAGATGGTGTCCTTCACGCCGTCTGCCACCTCGGAGTAGTTGTAATCCGAGCGGTGCAGCACCTCTACCCCGTCCTCGATGCCGTGCTGATGGCGCAGGCTCTTCACCCACAGGCCGAAGCCGGCCAGGTCGGTCGTGATGGTAGGCACGTGGAAAGCGACACTTTCCAGCGGGGTATAGCCCCACGGTTCATAATAGGAAGGATACACACTGAGGTCAAGACCGGGCACCATGTCATAGTAGGTCTTGTTGACGATGCCGTCGCGTCCGTCCAGGTAGCAAGGGAAGAAGATGACTTTCACCTTGTCCTCCGGCCGGTTGTTGAGGTCCAGATACTTCAGCATGTCCAGCACCTGGTCATGCGTCATATCGTGCAGCCAGTGGGTGATGAGGGGGCAAGGCAGCGGCGTCGTAAACTTCTCCTTGCTCTTCATGCGTTGTTGCAGGTCCTCGCGCGGGTCGCCCACCCATCCGGGCACATTGACAAAGGCCAGCACATTCTTTTTCAGGTTTTTATCCCGATTCAAGCGGTTCAATGCCTCCAGGAAGACGTCGATGCCCTTGTTCTTGAACTCGTAGCGCCCGCTCGTGGCGATAATCAGCGTATCGTCGTCAAATTCCTGGCCGGTCAGGCAGTTGGCCACGCGCAGCTTCAAGGCACGGGCACGCTTCCGCTTGCCGACATACGCCTGGCCTTTCGGCACGAAATCATCTTCGAAGCCGTTCATCAGGATGACATCGGCGGACTTGTCCAGCAGTTCCCTGCATTCATTATTCGTAATCTGGCTCACGGTCGTGAAGCAGTCCACATAGTGGGCCGTCTGCTTCTCGATGGAGTGCTTGGATTGCATGTTCAACTCCTGGGCCATCTGGTCGCCGTTGTAGGCAAAGAGATAGTCATACAGGGGTTTATTGTTTCCGGCAATGGAACGGCCGATGGACGTGGCGTGCGTGGTGAACACGGTGGCAATCTCCGGCACATTTATCTGCAGGTAAAGGACAGCCATGCCCAGCATCCATTCATGGGCATGGAAAATCACCTTGTCCGTCTCCGTCAGGTTATAGCGGTAGAAGCTCTCCACCACCCGTCCTGCGGCATACGCGAACATGGACGCCTCGTCATAGTCGCCATACGCATGCAGGGAATCCACCTGGTAGCGGTTCCACATATCTGTATATATCTGATTCTTGAAAGGGAAGAAAGGCCGGAAATCGACCAGGATGACAATCGGCTCGCCGGGAATATTCCAGCGGCCTACACGGACGGACAGCCCGTCCTTCTCATTGGCATATTCACGCCACGTGGCGCAAAGATTATCAGACTCTATAAACAAAGGATTCTCTTTCCCTTGCCATACATCGGGACCTATATAAAACAGTTTGTCACCAAACCTGGTCTTCAGGGTATTAGCCTGCGTTGACAGGACGGTATAAATTCCACCTACTTTGTTGCACACCTCCCAACTGGCTGCAAAAACATAATCGGGAGTTTGAATTCCTTCTATCATATATGTCGCAAAAACTCTTTTTAAAATGTGGGTGCAAAGTTACGCATTATTCTTTGAAAAATAGTCTTTTAATGCAAAAATCTGATTCCGCGGATGCAAGAAATCCCGCCACCCCCTCCACAAAGCCTTACAGCGGGGATACAGCCCCTGCCCACACTCCCCAGGTAGCTGTTCAAACGGTCTAAAGTCCTTCTTCAGGCCGCCAAAGTGCCTCTTTGGAAGCCTCAAATCCCTGTTTTGCATTCGACATTTTATGCGTATCTTTGCAGCGACATACTTCTTAATGGATACCGCAGGTTGCCCGAACGGAAACAGAGAAGCCTGAATAAGCAAGTTTCCATGGCCAGGTATCATTGGATACTTTGCCATTTATCCTTGCTTCCATGCCGGTCGAAGCATAGCATCCTTGCGAAAGCATCCCCAGGGAGAATGCGGACATTCATTTACTTTTTTACTCACATCATTATGGAAGAAAAGAAAACCCCTGAAGCCCCCGTGCTGAATGCACACAACAAGGAAGAGCACCGCCCTTCGCACACCTGTGAACATATCGTGAACCAGACCATGATACGCCTCTTCGGATGCGGACGTTCCGTTTCGGCCCACATCGAACGGAAAAAGAGCAAGCTGGACTACCGGCTGGACCGCCGCCCCACGGACGAAGAGGTCAAAAGACTGGAAGAAGCCGTGAACGAAGTCATCGCCCGCCACCTGCCCGTCACCACGGAATACATCACGCAGGAGGAGGCCCGCGGCCGTTTTGACCTAGCCCGCCTGCCCGAGGATGCCTCGGAAACGGTGCGCGTGGTACACGTAGGAGATTACGACGAATGCCTCTGCATCGGCGCCCATGTGGAGAACACGGCGGAGATAGGCACCTTCCGCATCCTCAGCCACGACTGGGACGAGGAGCGGAAAGTATGGCGGATGCGGTTCAAGCTCGTTTAAGGAAACGCTCTGTCAGCCAGCGGCGAACCGGCATGTCGTAGCATTTCAACGAAGCGTACGCCAAGGCAATGGCACCCGAAAAGACCAGTATCATATAGGGAAGACCATCCTTGATGCCGGCTCCCGTATCACACACCCAGGCCGTATAGATGTACACCAGGGGATAATGTGTGATATATATAGGATAAGAGATGTCGCCCAGGAACTTACAGATGGCCGTGGAGCGCCGGCCAGTCACCTTGCCGCCTGCCCCCATCGACACAATGAGCGGGAAAACGAAGAGGATGCAGCAGGCTTCGTAGAGCCCGTTCATCCAGAAACCGTCCTCACCACCGATGCGGGGCATGGCCAGTATCACCACGATGAGCAGGCTGCAATACCAGAAAGCACGCCTCTTCAGCCGGACCAGCCAGCCCAAGCGGGACAGAAGCAAGCCTCCGAAGAAAGGATACAACAGACGGGTAAAGCCCACATACTGCTGCTCCCACGTCAACGACCAGCCTCCCACCATGTCGCCCAAGGGAGCCGTCTGGCTACGATAGACCGTCAGGCAGGCGGCACAAACAACCAGCACCGTAAGCGCCGTCTTGCTGAAACGGCGGACAAACAGGGCATACAGGATGTTGGCTATATATTCATAGTAGAGCGACCAGGCCGGACCGTTCAGCGGGTGCATCTCCGTCCAACCGCGCACGTCCCACTTCAGCGGCAGAGGAAGCAGGGTGGCTCCCCACACCATCAACAACAAAAGCATCCATACGGGCGTATCCGCTATCTGCGGGAAACACACATCGGACTTCTGAAAATAGAAAAACACAGCTCCTACGATACTCCCCATGACGACCATGGGATGCAGACGGATGACCCGACGCTTGAAGAAAGTACCCAACGTCATGCGGTCCCAGCGATCATCGTATGCGTACCCGATGACAAACCCCGAAAGCATGAAAAAGAAATCTACGGCCAGATAGCCATGATTGATCACTTGCACCAGATGATTGCCTGCCGAATGGGGTTCGAACAGATGGAAGGCAACCACCATCAGTGCTGCCACGCCACGCAAGCCGTCCAAAATCTCGTAGTGGGGCTTCGAGGCAAGGTAAGTAGTCTGCGGTTTCATAAAAATGTTTGTTTGTGTTAATAATGGCGGCAAAGATAAGACAAAAAAGTTATTTTTGCGCCCGAAGAATAAAAAAGAATAAGTAAATCGTAAGAATTAAATGATAACATATCGCTTAGTTTTTTAGGCGCGGATTTCACGGATTGTTCTTCATTATAAAACGTTGATTTCATTGATTATATAAATAATAATATATCCGTGAAATCCGCGTAATCCGCGCCTAAACTAAATTACTATTTATCATATAAACTAAATATTAACATCTACTTAGAATGACCGCCCCTCAAACCAATCCCAAAATCTTGGGAAAAGCCGGAGAAGATGCCGCCGTGGAATATCTGACACGGAAAGGCTACACCATTCGGGATCGCAACTGGCGCAAGAACCGCCTGGAACTGGACATCGTAGCCACAAAGGACGACATCATAGCCTTCGTAGAGGTGAAGACCCGGCGAAACACGGACTTCCGCGAACCCTACGAAGCCGTGGACTGGAAAAAGATACGACACATCGTGGTAGCCGCCGACGCGTATGTCAAAATGTACGCCATCGACGCCCGCATACGGTTTGACATCATGGAAGTAGTGGGCGGACCGGATCAGTTCCAAATAACCCACATCGAGGATGCCTTCGATTCACCCCTGTTTAATTGAATGACTATGCACACCGAGACAAACTCCTTTCCGCTTATCCATCTGGATGAAACCGACTCCACCAACCGCTACCTGACCCAACTCTGCGACCGGCAACAGGTAGCTGAATATACCACCGTCTGCGCCGACTACCAGACTGCCGGCAAAGGCCAGCGAGGCAATACCTGGGAATCGGAAAGAGGGAAAAACCTGATGTTCAGCCTCGTGCTCTATCCTACGTTCCTGCAGCCGCAACGCCAGTTCATCCTATCCCAACTGACAGCACTGGCCGTCAGGGACACACTGACCCGCTGGGCAGGAGACATCCGCATCAAGTGGCCCAACGACATCTACTGGCAGGAGAAGAAGATATGCGGCATACTGATAGAGAACGAACTCAACGCCGAAGGCATCGCCCGGAGCATCATCGGCATCGGTCTGAACGTCAACCAAACGAAGTTTCACAGCGATGCGCCCAACCCTGTCTCGCTCCGGCAAATCACCGGCGGGGAGGAAAATCCCATGGAAGTCCTGCATGACATCCAGACTTACATAAGAGAGCGTTATGAAGGCCTGCGAAACGACAAAGACGGCGCCAAGGCTTCCCTGATTGCCGGACAATACAACCAGGACCTGTTCCGCCGCGAAGGATGGCATCCTTATGAAGATGACTCAGGCCGTTTCATGGCCCGCCTGCTCCGGGTAGAACCGGACGGCCGTTACATGTTGCAAGACGAAGCCGGGAAAGAGCGCGGATACCTGTTCAAAGAAGTACAATACATCCTCTGACATGAAAGCCATCGACCGACAGATACTCCACATCGCCCTGCCCTCCATCGTGAGCAACATCACCGTGCCCCTGCTGGGACTGGTGGATGTCACCATCGTGGGCCATCTGGGAAGCCCGGCCTATATCGGCGCCATTGCCGTGGGAGGTTTGCTGTTCAATATCATCTACTGGATATTCGCCTTCCTGCGGATGGGCACCAGCGGCATGACGTCCCAAGCCTACGGACGGCAAGACTCCGCGGAGATATTCCGCCTGTTGGTACGGGCCGTAGGATTGGGCATACTGATTGCCGTGTTACTCTTGCTCCTGCAAAGGCCCCTCGTACAAGGAGCGTTCCTCTTCATCCATCCCACCGAAGAAATCCGCGAATTGGCCACCACTTACTTCCGCATCTGCATCTGGGGCGCCCCGGCCATGCTGGGACTGTACGGACTGACGGGCTGGTACATCGGCATGCAGAATTCACGCATCCCGATGGCCGTGGCCATCACGCAGAACGTGGTGAACATTGCGGCCAGCCTGTCCTTTGTCTACATGGGAGGCATGAAGGTGGAAGGCGTGGCCCTGGGCACACTGGTGGCGCAATGGGCAGGCTTCGGGATGGGGCTGGCCCTATGGTTCCGACAGTATGGACACCTGCGACGCCAGACCTTGCAAGGCCTGTGGCAGCGCGAAGCCATGAAACGCTTCTTCGGGGTGAACCGCGACATCTTCCTGCGGACACTCTGCCTGGTGGCAGTGACCCTGTTCTTCACCTCGGCCGGTGCTGAGCAAGGCGAGATTATCCTGGCGGTCAACACCCTGCTGATGCAGCTCTTCACGCTGTTCTCCTACGTGATGGACGGTTTTGCCTACGCGGGCGAGGCACTGAGCGGGAAGTATATCGGTGCCAGAGACGCTATCGCCTTCCGCAACACAGTACGCAGACTGTTCGTCTGGGGAGCGGGCATGGTCATCCTCTTTACCGCAGCCTATGCACTGGGCGGAAACGGTTTCCTAAGCCTCCTGACGGATGAGCCGGAAGTCATCGCTGCCTCAAGCGAGTATTTCTTTTGGGCCTTGGCCATTCCCTTGACCGGAGTGACGGCTTTCGTCTGGGACGGCGTCTTCATCGGAGCCACGGCCACGCGGGGCATGTTGGTGGCCATGGCGGTGGCGGCACTCTGCTTCTTCGGATGCTACTTCGGCTTACGGGATGCGTGGGGCAACCATGCCTTATGGTTGGCTTTCCTGCTCTACCTGGCCATGCGTGGAGCGGTGCAGACGGGATTGGCCAGAAAGATGACTCAAAAGGCTTTCACTACTAAAAAAACGTAAAACGATAAAAAACAAGTCTATACTTTTTCGAATATCTCGTATTATTCCCTAACTTGCGCCCATAAACCAACACTTATGGCACAATGAAGACCTATTCCCTGTTTTGCATCCCGGCACTGGCCTTGCTGCTGGGAGCTTGCGGCAGCAAACAGCCTGCCTCCGAACTGACGTTTGACAACCTGCCTATCGTGGCGCCCCTGGAAGCTGTGGGACCGGATTCTGTCCGGATACTCCATCTGGACAAGCTGAGCAAAGACACACTGTCCATCCCGCTCAGCCAATACCTGGAGGACTTCCACCTCATCCGCCTGGACAACCGGGACGAAGCACTGACCGCCGGAGGCACCACCTTCTTCGGCAACTACCTGATTACCGGCGGCAATTCCCGGGAAGGTTGCCGCCTGTTCGACAAAGAAGGACGCTTCCTCTGCAAGGTGGGCAACAAGGGACAAGGTCCCGGCGAATACTGGGCCGTGCATGACAAGCAGATTGACGAAACCAACCGCCGCATCTACCTGATGCCCTGGAATGCCAAAAGCCTTCTGGTGTATAACCTGGACGATGGTTCCTACCTCTCCTCCATCCCCCTGCCCACGCTGGTGCCCAAAGGCGTATTCTCCGTAGATGCCGAACAGCAGGTCGTGACAGTAGGTATGCTGGCCTTCAACAGCATCGAAGATGCCTCCGTGGTCTGGCAGCAAGATTTTGAAGGCAACGTCCTGCGCAAGATTGATGCCGCCCCTTACTCGGTGGTTCCTGACTTCAACAACGAGGTGCAACACAACGGCAATGTACCGGACACCTTCGATTTCTTCCTCTTCCATTGGGCACCCGAGAAAGACTCCCTCTATCACTACCTGCCGGACGAGAACCGCCTGCAACCCGTCTTTGCCCTTGACATGCCGGGCGAACCCTTCCAGCATGGCTACTACGAACTGGCCGACTGCTTCCTGGCCGATGTCACCCTGGAGACGGCCCAAAACCAATACGGCACCTATATCTCCAAGCGGGCTACCATCCTGGTGGACAAGCAGACGGGCAAGGGAGCCTTTGTGGAGTTTGTCAACGACCTGGCCGGCAACATGCCTCTGCCTTATGCCTGCTTCCTCTTCAACAAGGGCTACTTTGTACACAGCATCGAGCCGGGCGAACTGGCCCTGCACCTGGAAAACGTCCTGTCCCAACCGGAGGAATGGACCGACGCGCAAATAGACGAGTGGACCAAACTGAAGGACAGCATCGTCGAAAACGACAATGCTTATCTTTTTGTGGGCAAACTCAAATGATTATTTCAGTTGATGTTGATTGTGACATAGGAGTTAAGCCAATAGTAAGTCAAAGAACCGTATACGCAGCAGTATTGGCTTAACTCCTTCACCGAAACGATAACTCCCTCCAACTCCCTTCCCATTCCAAATTTTATTCGTACTTTTGCAGGAAAGAATTTGCGCATGACTACCACCCTCCACATCAAAAACATGGTCTGCCCCCGCTGCATCCGGGCCGTGACAGATTGCCTCACGAGACTCGGCCTGCACCCGTTGTCCGTAGAGTTGGGTATAGCGCAGATTGAGGAAGATGATATAGACGATGCCCTCCGCATCCGCCTCCGCCAAACCTTGGAAGCAGAAGGCTTCGAACTGCTGGAAGCACCACGCGCCCGCTTGGTGGAGCAGATCAAGGATGCCGTCATCCGGCTGGTTCACTACCGCGAAGCGGCTCCCTCCGCCAATCTTTCCCGCTACCTTTCCGAACTTGTGCACAAGGACTACAGCACGCTGAGCAAAGCGTTCTCCGAAGAGACCGGCACCACCATCGAACGATATGCCATCGTCCAGAAAATAGAGCGCGTCAAGGAACTGCTGACCTACGACGAACTGACGCTGAACGAGATTGCCGACCGGCTGGGCTATTCCAGTGCCGCCTACCTGAGCACGCAGTTCAAGCATATCACCGGCCTCACCCCCAGTGCCTTCAAGCGGTCAGAAGGCAGCAAGCGCAGGGGACTGGACGAACTCTGAGCCTATCTGCCCCCTGCAACTTCCATTCCCGTTCACAACAACCTGTCCGGCGCCGCCGCCAACGTCACCCGGTTCAGCCGGGCCATGTCCTCCAGCGTGGCACCGTTGGCCGACTGTAGATAGAAGTCCGACTCGGGTAGGAGGATGTACGCCCACTCACGCTCCAGACGGTCAGCAGGCGGCAGGGTGTTGACCTTGGCACACCAGGCTGCGGCGGCCTGTTGCTTGCAGCGGACGTTGGGATCCCTTATCCGGTCGTCGGCCTTGGTCTCCACGACGTAGATATGCATGGCCGTGCATACCAGAAAATCCGGATGGTAGGAAGCCAATAATCCGTCCGTCTGTCGCACGTAGTACAGACTGGCAAAGGCGTGCTGGCTCTCATTGATTTTCAAGAAACGCTCCACGCAGGCGTCCCGGTCCAGAAACTCCATGAAAGCCTTCTCCAATCCGCCCCCGTGAGAGGGATAGCCCAGCCGTTCGTAAATGACCTTCTGCAACTCCATGGAATAATTCTCGCGGACGCACAGCGCGGGGACGGACGAGAACCACGTCTTCTCCACCACCGCCTCACTGCTCTCCACATTCTCCTGCATCCGGTGGATGGCCACGCTCATTTCCTTGACCAAGTGCTGCGTGACGAGGCCGTTCTTGGACAGCAGAATCTTCCAGTCACTACCATGAAAGGGATCGAACGTCCGGTCGAACAAGCGGGTACGGATATACAGGTCCAGCAGGCGCACGATGTCCGCCTGGTTAATCTGGATGGCAGGCATGGGCTGCCGGCCCCGCTTGCCCACCCGGTCCATGCGGGTAGTGACAGTCCGCAATAGCTTCTGCAAGTAGTCGTTGTAGGAACGGGCATTGAAAAGGTCGGCCTTCACCTCGTACCTGCCGAAGCGGGTCTCCGTCATCACGGCTTCGGACAGGAAGGTCTCGCCTTTCGTAGCCAGGTGTTCGCGCAGGTAGTCCAGCGTGAAGGCAGTGAAGGGAGCCAGCATGCGGACGTCAATCTGTGCGGGCGTGATTTCCTCCTCGGCATCGCGGACCACCGTGGGCCAGAAGAGGTCGTACTCCTCGTAATCCGGCTTCAGCCCGACGCGCATCAGGTCGCCCGTGGCGTTGGTACTGCCGGGTTCTCCGGTATCCTCGGCGGCCAGGCCTTCTGCCATCAGGTCCTTGTAGAACCGCTCGAAGGCCGGATGCTCAATGATGGAGAGCATGTCCAGGTAGGACTTGGGCTGCAGCCGTTTCACCAATACCAGGCGGCGGTTCTCCTCCTTCTCTTCCCGGTATTGAGGCTCACGCCACATCAGGCGCAGGCCGCGGCCCACGGTCTGCTCCAGCAGGATGGATGCCTCGGACGAACGCAGGGGAACGATGACACAGATGTTGTTTACATCGAAACCTTCGCGCAGCATCAGCACGGACACGATAACACGGGGTGTGGCATAGCGGTCCACATTGAACAGCCGTTCGCGCACGCGCTGCCACTCGGCTTCGCCCAGTTCGCCCTTGCGGTTGCTGTCAATGCGGAGAATCTCTTCTTCCGCCAGTCCCTCCCCGCACAGGAACTGCTCTACGTAGGTGGTCACCACGGTGTCCTCGCACATCACCAGCATCTTCGGGTGCTTCGACGCGTCTATCTTCAAGAAACCTTCCTCCAGAAGCCGTAGTTTCTCCAACCCGGCACGCAGCATCAGCCGCTGTCCGTCGCTCAGGCCCATGACCCGTCCCCGGTCGTCGCGCACGGCCCGGAAGTCCAGGTGCTCCAGCTCGGTCAATTCCTGGCGCTTGTCCAGCAGCAGGGTTTTCACCAAGCCTTGGCGCATGGCGGTGGAGAGGTCGAAGTCCGAAACGATGTGGGGGAAGTACAGCTTGGCCGACTTCGCTCCCGTACCCACCGTGTCGTAGGGTGTAGCCGAGAAGTCCAGTTGCAGGAAGCGTCCCTGCTTGCTGCGGGCAATGTGGCTCAGGCCTTTCTGCCATTCCACCTCCACAATCTCGCCCGCCTTCTTATGCTCGTGGATGTGGTGCGCCTCGTCGTTGATTACCATCAGTTCGGGCAGCGCTGCCAGGTAGTCCACCACGTCGCCACGCAGGAAGCGGCGGTCCAGGGTGTCAAGGGCGTTTCCCGCACTGGTACCGGGACGCACAGGGAAGAGGCCCGTCACCACATCTTCCTCCTCCTCTTTCTCCGCCAGGAAGATGTGCCAGTTGGCCAGGGCTATCAGTCCGTCGCCCGTCACCTTGCGGCCGATGTTGTCCTTGTCCGCCGTGTTGGTCTCAATGAAGCTGAATGCCTCCTCGCGATAGGCAGGCGGCAGAAAGAGTTCCGCGTTGCGGTGAAAGTCGTTGGTCCGCACATCACGTTCGGCCGTGCTGGGACGCAGGCGGCCGCAGTAGGCATCAAGCAGGCGGTCGTAGACAATGAGACCCGGAGCCACCACCAGGAAATGGCGGGTGTAGCGGCCTGAGGGGATCTCTTCGCGACGGGCGTTGAGAAACTGCCACAGCATCAGGGCGTGCATCACCCAGGTCTTGCCCGTGCCGGTAGCCATCTTCACGGCATACTTGGGGAAGCTGTACTTCTCCTGCGCCAGTGCGCCCAAGTCGGCTTCGGGCAACAGGTCTGGTGCCACCCGTTCATAGACTTGAAGCACGTTCTGCACGCACAGCACCTCGTGCAGGTAAATGATGTTCAGAATGGACTGCCGCTGCCCTTCGTGGAAATTCATTTCGCGGTTGGTATAAGGCTCATTAAACCAATAGCGCAGGAGGTCGGCCGTCACGGGCGTCACAGCCTCCAGCATCGAGCCGTCGGCCCAGGCCGTTTGCACCTGTTCGTTCAGGCGGCGGGCCAGTTCAAGGGAAATATCTGGTTTCATACGTTAAGTTATTGAGCAAACTGGAATTTGAACCACAGATGACACAGATATGGCACAGATGGACACAGATGTATTTGTCACCCCGAGCGTAGTCGAGGGGTCTCACATAAGGCTTCCTCATGCGTTACGTAAGATGTCTCGACAAGCTCGACATGACAGATTCTATTAATAAATCAGTGCAAATCTGTTCTATCTGTGTCATCTGTGGTCAATCCACTAAATTATCATTTCATCGTTTCCAACACCATGCTTTCAAATCCGAACACGTCCACCGCTTTGACGCACACCGTACGTCCGGCCCGACGGGGCACACGGAGCACAGCCGTATAGACGCAGTGCAGCGGGTCGCGGTCGTTGGCGGTGTTCTCGCGGTAGTCCTGCCAGCAGCTACGGAAGGTCTCGCCATCATAGTCGGGGTCGATGCTCCAGTATTCGATGAGGGCCAGCGGGTCGCGGTCGATGACTTGTTGCAGCTTCTCCTTGTCGCGGTCATCCAGAGGGATATTGTCCGGCGAGAGGAGAACGTAGTTATCCAACTCCACCACCAGGTTGTCCTCGTCCTCCGAGGCGGGCAGCACTTTCATGGGGCGGCAGGTGAGGTATTGCAGGGTGCTGAAGCGCACAGATTTGTCGTCCACCAGCTTCTTCAGGCCCTTCTTGGCGAGCTTGTCCAGGAGATCGGGCGGGATGACCAGCACTTCCACCGCACCCTCGTAGCGGCGGATGGCCTCGCTGATGTCGAAGGCGAAGTTCCAGCCCAGCACCACCACCTTGGCCCAGCCGCCTCCCAGCAGGGTCTGTCGCGCCTCGTAGGCACGGCGCAGGGTGGCGGTGCCTGTCAGTTTGTTGGGGCTGTCCACCAGCACCAGAGTGCGCGTAGGCTTCAGGTAGCCCCAGTTGCGGTCATTGAGTTGCTCTTCGGTGAAAGGGATGGCGCCGTACAGCTGCATCACGATGCGGCTCAGGTCGCCCACCTTCTTCACCAACTTGCTGCTGCTGAAGGCTTCCTTCTGATAGTCGCCAATGCCTTGGTAGAGGAAGGGCTTCACGCCTTGGTCAATGAAACGCTTGCGCATAATGAGGGAAGCAGGCTTGCCTATATCGCAGGTTATCCAACGGCGACCCAAGCGTTCAGCCACAGCGGCTGTAGTGCCACTCCCGCCAAAGAAATCGCAGACAAGGTCGCCTTCGTTGCTGCTGGCTTTGATGATGCGTTCGAGGAGGGCTTCGGGCTTTTGGGTGGCGTAACCGACAGATTCCTTAAAATGTGATTTTAATGGTGATATATCATCCCACCAATCACTCAAAGGTTGTCCATTATTAATATCCAACCAAGGCTGATCTAAATCATCTGGCTGCCCTTTCAATTTAGCAAAAACTCCAGGATTATTCTCTTTTAACCAACGATAAGTTATATGTCCATTCTTATCAAAATAACTACCGTAACGTTGCATAGTACTTTCCGATAGTTGCAGTCTTTGAATATTAAATTGACGACTATCTGTTTTTTGATAGAACAACACTACATCATGTTTGCGTTTATAATAATCTACAGCTCGTGAACCTATGTCTTTATACCCCCAAATTATTTCATTAACGAAATTCTCTTTTGCAAAAATGTCGTCCATCAACAATTTAACATAATGAGAACAGTGCCAATCAAGATGAACATAAATGCTCCCTTTCTCCGAAAGCAATTCTCTCATCAATAACAGCCGTGGATACATCATCCTTAGATAAGACACCGTCCCGTCCTTCCAAGTATCACTATACGCAGACTGCTCCAGCACCGTCGGCTTCTGCTCAATCTCTATACCGGGTAAATTAATCTTCGTACGATAATCTGCTTTGCTGTCAAAAGGAGGGTCTATATAAATAAGGTCTACCTTGCCCCGGAGCGACGGAAGTCCCGTAGCCTCATCGCCCACCAGCAAGGCCTGCATAGTCAGCAGATTCTCCCCGTAAATCAAGCGGTTCATCCACTGCCCGCGAAAGGATAATTGCGGCAATTCGCCCCGCCAAAGCCCGGATATATCTTTGGAGGGCAAGACAAGTTCATTGGTTTGCAGCCCGATGCGCGTACCGCTATTGATACGCTCCAGGAGTTGCTGTGCCTCCCGCCTGCCCTCAGCTGCTATTTTGGGCAGTTCTTCAAGTAATGACTTTGGCATAAGTTATAGCTATTTGCGCAATGCTACTCTCTATTTTTCTCAGGAGACACAAAAAAACGCGAGCCTTAACTTGCTCACGTTGTGGTCCTGAGAAAACCATTAAGAGTACAAGTTATGCCCGCGCTATGCGCAGACATCTACAACTTGTTCAACTCTTAATATTTGAAATTTCTCAGGTTTCAACGTGATAGAACAAATAGCAAATGCTAATTAGTAATCCAAAAAAAATGAAAACCGCCGCCACCGCGGCCTTGTTTTCGGGCGTAAAGATACGGAATAAAGTCTTTATTCCCATCCTCCGCCGCATGAATTTTTAGCTTATCTCGCGGCGTGTTCATTAAAAAATTCATCGCATACCCATTGGCGGAATGAATTGGGATATGGAAGGCCACGGGCGGAGATATCTGCCAGCAAGAGCGGAAATATCTGCGGATAAGAGCGGAGATATCTGCGGATAAGAGCGAAGATATTCTATATATTTTTAACCATCTTATCTATTCACATTATCATACAACAAACCACATTCCATACAGTCAGAAAAGACTATCGGCCCGCACGAATCAGCCCGCACCATTCTCGTGCGCACAGAGCGACGAAGCCGGAAAAGGAGGCAAAGAACAAGCAGAAAGGCCTAAAAATTCGGCAAATCGGCCAATTTGGCTTTTCTCCTTCGCTTTTCCTCTCTTTCAGGTCTCTTTTTGGTCTCTTTCAGGTCTTATTCAAGGCTTATCCGGAAACAAAGAAACAAAAGACAGACTGTGGCCGCGAACGAAACCAGAAAAAGCAAAGTAAAATATTGATAATACAACACCCATCAATGCCACAAATTTTACCTACAGATTTAAGTGACCGTTCATAATTCGTTTATAAGTAAGTCACAAGAATTAGCGGATTAATTATCTTTATTAACTGATTATCTGCCATCTAAATTTATAAATCCGCGTCATCTGCGTTATCTGCGTCTAAAAAATCAATGCCGGCATAGTATAAACTAACCATGCGCAGTTACTTACTTATTCTGATTTTTATTATCCTGTGGCAAAAATACGGTAGTCAGGGGGGAGAGCTTCGTTATAAGAATTACGGTAGGGTATGCCTATATTTCCGTTTTTGTCCGACAAATAGTATATTTGCAAAGGAAATAAAAGGATGAGGATATGGCAGAAACGGAAAATATTATCATAAAGGATACCCTTGACGGACTGGGCACGGATGCTTACAGCAATTATTTGGCCCATGCCCTTTGTCTGGCAGGCAGTTGCCGGCTGAAATACAACGGCGAGGAACGCGAGTTGCAGGCAGGCGACCTGATGATTGTACGCAAGGGCAAACTGGTGGAACGTATTCGCCCGGCAGACGATTTCCGGGTAACGGTGATATACGTCACCTCGGAATTTATCGTGCTCTCCACGCCGCTCAGCAATTATGGCATGAAAGGTCAGCTGGCCCTGTTCCTCAATCCCATCATGAA
>DHKFC23501__coassemble_1255_pt1 | contig 21016 bp, 15 predicted proteins | sample DHKFC23501__metabat2_low_PE_030 | metagenome-assembled genome bin DHKFC23501
TAAAAGTAAGCGAAGTTTCTGATGTCCTCCGCAAACAATTGGAAGGCATAGATACGCAGGTCTCTTTGGATGAGATCGGCACCGTGCTCCAGGTGAGCGATGGCGTGGCACGTATCTATGGTTTGCGAAATGCCGAGGCCAGTGAATTGGTGGAATTTGAGAACGGCGTCATGGGCATTGTCATGAATCTTGAGGAAGACAATGTCGGTGCCGTATTGCTGGGACCGACGGATAAAATCAAGGAAGGATTTACGGTGAAGCGTACCAAGCGTATTGCCTCCATTATGGTGGGTGAGAGCATGTTGGGACGTGTCATCGATCCGCTGGGAGTGCCTTTGGACGGTAAGGGGCTCATCGGCGGCGAGTTGTGTGAGATGCCTTTGGACCGCAAGGCTCCGGGCGTTATCTATCGTCAGCCCGTGAACCAGCCTTTGCAGACCGGCCTGAAGGCCGTGGATGCGATGATTCCTATCGGCCGCGGACAGCGTGAGTTGATTATCGGTGACCGCCAGACGGGCAAGACGGCTATTGCCATTGATACGATCATCAACCAGCGCAGCAATTATGAAGCCGGAGACCCGGTATACTGCATCTATGTGGCCATCGGACAGAAAGGTTCCACCGTGGCCAGCATCGTGAATACGTTGCGCCAGCACGGAGCCATGGATTATACCATCGTAGTGGCAGCCACTGCTGCCGATCCGGCTGCCTTGCAATACTATGCACCGTTTGCCGGTGCTGCTATTGGCGAGTATTTCCGCGATACCGGCCGCCATGCCCTGGTGGTTTACGACGACTTGTCCAAGCAGGCTGTTGCCTATCGTGAGGTATCGTTGATTCTGCGCCGTCCTTCGGGCCGTGAGGCTTATCCGGGTGATATCTTCTATCTGCACTCCCGTCTGTTGGAGCGCGCTGCCAAGATTATCAACCAGCAGGAAGTGGCTTGCCAGATGAATGATTTGCCGGACAGCCTGAAGGGCAAGGTGAAAGGCGGCGGTTCGCTGACGGCATTGCCCATCATTGAGACCCAGGCCGGCGACGTTTCCGCTTATATTCCTACCAATGTGATTTCCATTACCGACGGACAGATATACCTGGTGACAGACCTCTTCAACCAAGGCAACCGTCCGGCTATTGACGTAGGTATTTCGGTGAGCCGTGTAGGTGGTAATGCCCAAGTGAAGGCCATGAAGAAGGTGGCCGGAACGCTGAAGATTGACCAGTCTCAATATCGCGAACTAGAGGCTTTCACGAAGTTCAGCGGCGATATGGACGCGGTGACGGCGCTTACTATTGACAAGGGACAGAAGAACACGCGCCTGTTGGTGCAGCCGCAGTATAGTCCTATGTCGGTAGAGAAGCAGATTGCCATCTTGTATTGCGGTACGCACGGCCTGCTGCATGACATACCTTTGGACAAAGTCAGCGATTTCGAGCGTAGCTTCCTGAATTATCTGGAGTCCAACCAGAAAGAGGAGATTCTGGATGTCCTGAAGAAAGGTGTCATCAACGACGAGGTGTGCCAGAAGATTGAGAAGGCCGCCGCGATGATTGCTAAACAATTCATGTAATAAAGAGGGTAGGACATGGCTTCACTGAAAGAGGTTAAAAATAGAATTAATTCCGTAAAGAGCACGCGTCAGATTACGTCGGCCATGAAAATGGTGGCCTCGGCAAAGCTGCATAAGGCGCAGGGCCGGATTACGAGCATGTTGCCTTACCAGCGGAAGCTGAATGAAATACTGACGAACTTCTTGCGGACGGAGACTTCATTCGAATCCGTCTATACGGCGAAGAGGGAAGTGACGCGAGTGGCCATTGTGGTGTGTTCGTCCAACAGTTCGTTGTGTGGCGCGTACAATTCGAATGTGGCGCGTCTGCTCGAAAAGACCGTGGCGGGCTACCAGTCGCTGGGAAAGGAAAATATCCTGGTATATCCCGTGGGCAAGAAAGTGGAGGAGGCCGTCAAGAAGTTGGCGTGTGTCAAGCAGGGTTCCTATCAGAAGCTGGTGGATGTGCCTGCGTATGCCGATGCCTATCAGTTGGCCAATGAACTGATGACAAGCTTTGCGGAGAACAAGGTGGACCGGGTGGAATTGATTTATCATCATTTCAAGTCCATGGGTTCGCAGATATTGACGCGCGAGGATTACCTGCCGATTGACTTGTCCAAGATGACCGGGACAACGGCTGACGGAAAGAAAGAGGCTTCCCGTGGATTCAATAACGATTATATCGTGGAGCCTTCCGTCGGAAAGGTCTTGTCGGAATTGTTGCCGATGGTGCTGTGCCAGAAGATATACACGATGTTGCTGGACTCCGTGACCTCCGAGCATGCGGCCCGTATGCTGGCCATGCAGGCTGCGACGGACAATGCGGAAGATTTGATTCAGGAACTGACGATACAGTACAACAAGACCCGCCAGCAGAGCATCACCAATGAGTTGCTGGATATCATTGGCGGCAGTATGAAATAAAGAATTGTTTGTTTTGTAGAATAGCGGATTACGCGGATTGCACAGAGGATTAAATCTGTGTGTATTGCGTAATCCGCGTTTTCATTTATTTAGCCACTCCATATCGTCATGAAGGTTTCATTGTATAGATAATTAATACCGCTCCTTCATTTTCCAGTTTTTCTTCTATTGCTTCATCGGCTTTGGGGAATCCCATTTTCAATAGTTCTCTATACAGATCAGCATCCGCCAAATAGGTGATGTATTTACCACGATGGCTGGCCGTCGGATAATACAACCCCCAATTCCTGTTCGTTTCGCTGTTGGTCATCAGACGTTTCTGCCGTTTGTCATATACATAAGTCCAAAGGAAGTTGTCTGAATAAATCTGAAATGAATAATAGTCACCACAGCATACGGGAGTGGAATAGAGATACTGATAATTTCCTTTGTCTATTTCTGTACCATCGCTTCGAATTTCTTCAGGTATCCTTTTCTCAAAATCGATGGCTATGTGGTACAGGCTGTCAGGCCGTTCTCGCGGAATAATGGTGAAACCATCAAAGAAAAGCGAACTGAAATAAACATTATCCTCATCTGAAGTAAAGAAAGATAAAGGCGCAAACGGAATACGCTTATCTCCCTCATAAGGGAGCAGTCTGTTTGTTATTTTAAAATCAGCATTTACAATGAACAACAAGTGGTTTGAATGCGGTATATTGCGTTCGAACATCGGCATAAGACCTAACAGGAATTTTCCTTCCGTCAGATACGTTATATCGTCTGCAACTATAGGCAGCTCTTTCGTCTCTACAAACGTCCCATCTTCACATCCGTAGATGAATACCTTGTGTCGGTAATTATCTATAATGTACAGGTGTTTTCCGTCTGTGGTGAAGTTCCTTAATTCCAAATATTCGCCAGGACCGTTTCCTTTCTTGTCCAAGGTATAAACGTATTCCCCTTCCGCATTGTAGACAACAATTTTATGTCCCCTGAAATCGGCCAGGTAGATATGGTTGTCATCAAACATTATTTTATCTGCTTCATAAATGTATGCTTCATCCGGCGTGTTCAGCAACAGATAGTCGATGCTTGCAATCCTTTCGGGCAATGAAACCGTATCAGCAGGAAGGCGGAATTCAATACGGCTGGTAATAGGATAGGTCATTTTATGTTGTCCGCTTTGTTTACAAGCATATAATGTCACAACAAGTAAGAATAGCAAATTGGCTTTTTTCATAATTGAATATTGTTGATTAGCATTGTCGGAATTGTTGCCGATGGTGCTGTGCCAGAAGATATACACGATGTTGCTGGACTCCGTGACCTCCGAGCATGCGGCCCGTATGCTGGCCATGCAGGCTGCGACGGACAATGCGGAAGATTTGATTCAGGAACTGACGATACAGTACAACAAGACCCGCCAGCAGAGCATCACCAATGAGTTGCTGGATATCATTGGCGGCAGTATGAAATAAAGAATTGTTTGTTTTGTAGAATAGCGGATTACGCGGATGGCACAGAGGATTAATCTGTGTGTCTTGCGTAATCCGCTTTTTCATTAGTTGCTGGAGGCAACTTTCAGCAGTTCATCGAAGGCGGGCAACAAGTATCTGTCTCCGCACTTCACGCCGGGTTGCGAGGCTTTCTCATTGAGGTGTTTGCCGGTCTGCTCCATCCACGTGCGTTGGAGACGGGCTTTCTCCAGTGCGGCTTCCAAGGATTGTCTGTCGTCCTTCTTCACCTCCAGGGCGTTCAGCACGCTTTGTCCATACAAGCCCAGTTGCTTGAAATAGATGAGCCACGGGGTGATTTCCGCAATGAGGGCGGGATTCTCGTCGGATACAATCAGCTTGTCAGCCGCTTGGCAGATGGCTTCGCATTCTTTTTCTACTTGGGCAAAGGCTTCTGCATCAATTTTCCCTTCTTCCTTGTAGGCCTTGCAGAGAGCGGCCAGGGCCGGCTGGATGTTCTGCGACTCCTCGCGGCGGAGTTTGTGATTATTCTTGCCCAAGTCCGAGCTGTGGATGGCGAAAGTCCTCAGGTAGTCTGCGTGGCGGGGCATCAGGACACGAATGGCGTGCTCCCAGGATTGTTGGCTGTCATAATCTTCCAGGTTCCAGGTATAGTCGGCCACACCGTAGAGGGCAATCTTCGAGGCCTCGGCATGTTCCATGGGGTTGGAAACAAAGGCGGTCATGTCATCCTTGATGTCCGTGCCGTTTCCATAGACGGGACCCATAAGGATGCGGTCTTGTACATAGTCGGATACGGGGAAGTTCCACCAGATGTAGGCTTTGCGCTGGATCAGCGGGTTGATGAATTCCATGGTCTGTTTGTCAATAGTGGCAACTACGCGGTCACCTGTCCACATCACCTGAATGTCCGGGTTCAGTTTCTCGCCCAGTGTAGTCAGGTAGCCGCCTTTCAGATTGGTCCATGACTTGTTGTATTCCGTGGGACACATGATGAGGGGGGACACATCGTCCTTAGCCTGGATGAAGTGGTCGTCGATGTAGTTCAGCAATTCGGCTTGTTTGTCAGCCTTGGTGCCTTCGCCGCTGATGTCGTCGAAGAATACGGCAAATCCCCGCACGCCCAAGTCATACATACTCTCGAATTTCTTCAGGAGCAGGTTGCGGTCTTTGTCGTTCCATTGGATGTCTTGTCCCGGATGGATGGCCCAGTAGAAGATGACGTTGTTCTGCTTGGCGCGTTCCACCAGTTCCTGCAGCTGCTTGGCCTCCTTTTCTGGATAAGGTTTGCGCCAGTTGGGCGTGCTGTGGTAGGGATCGTCCTTGGGACCGTAGATGTAGACGTTCATCTTGTTGCGTCCGTAGAAGTCCAGTTGGCTGAGGCGTGCTTCGTGGCTCCAAGGCTGGCCGTAGAAGCCTTCCACTACGCCGCGGTAGGGGATGTCGGGATAGTCCGTAATCTCCACCATCGGGAGTTTGGGCAGAGCGAGGAGTTGTGCCAAGGTCTGCACGCCGTAGTAGGTTCCGCGCTCGTCGTTACCGGCCAGGACGATGCCTTTTTTGTCTATCTTCAGGTAGTAGCCTTCGGCTTGCTGGGGAATGTCGCGGTTAAACTTCTTGATGCTCTTGTCTCCCCGGATGCCGATGCGAATCTGGAACTTGGCTCCTTGGGTTTCGTCAGGAAGCAATTGGCGCAATAAGGTCAGGGTAGATGAGTTTGCCTCTAACGAAGTCAGCAAGCTGTAATGCGTCGGGATGTCGATGCTGTCTTCTTGCGTTTCATACACTTGGGGGAGAGGGCTCAGGCGGAAGTCCTGTGCCTGGAGCGTGCTCAATGCCAGCAGGCCCAGCACGCCGGTAAGTAAGATGTTCTTTCTCATAAATAAGTAGATGTTGATATTTAGTTTATGCGATAAATAGGAATGTAGTTAACTCGTCTCCTTGTCAACTTCTTAGTTCCTTTGTTAAGTTTGGATCATGTCAAGAATAGGGATGCACGTATTGGCGTACTCCGGAGATTCTTGAGAATAATCAGGCGCGGATTTCACGGATAGGGCGGATAAGAGGGTCTATCAGTTATCCGCGCAATCCGTGTAATCCGCGCCTTCTTTGATAGTCAATGGTATCAAGTCCTTATACCAGGAATCCAAGCAGGATACCGGCTGCAATGGCCGAACCGATGACGCCCGCCACGTTCGGGCCCATGGCATGCATCAGCAGATAGTTGGTCGGGTCGTATTCCAAGCCGACAATCTGCGAGATGCGGGCCGAGTCGGGCACGGCGGATACGCCGGCATTGCCGATGAGCGGGTTGATCTTGTTGCCCTTCTTCAGGAAGAGGTTGAATATCTTCACGAAGAGTACGCCGGAGGCTGTGGCGATGACGAACGACAGGGCACCGAGGACGAAGATCTTGACGGAATCAAACGTCAGGAACTCCGAGGCCTGGGTGGAGGCACCCACGGTCAGACCCAGCAGGATGGTGATGGTGTCAATCAGCGGACCGCTGGCCGTGTTGGCCAAGCGGCGTGTCACACCACTTTCCTTCAGCAGGTTGCCGAAGAACAGCATACCCAACAGCGGCAAGCCGGAGGGAACCAGGAAGCACGTCAGCAACAGGCCGACAATGGGGAAGATGACCTTCTCCGTATGCGACACCACGCGGGGCGGTTTCATGCGGATGAGGCGTTCGTGCTTGGTGGTCAGCAGGCGCATGATGGGCGGCTGGATAACCGGTACCAATGCCATGTACGAATAGGCCGACACGGCGATGGCACCCATCAGGTTCGGAGCCAGCTTCGAGGAAAGGAAGATGGCCGTAGGACCGTCGGCACCGCCGATGATACCGATGGCGGCAGCCTGCATCGGGTCGAAGCCCCATTGCAGGGCAATCATGTAGGCACCGAAGATGCCAAACTGGGCAGCCGCACCGATGAGCAGCAATTTGGGGTTGGATATCAGTGCCGAGAAGTCCGTCATGGCACCGATACCCAGGAAGATGAGCGGCGGATACCAGCCGGACGTGACGCCCTGATACAGGATGTTGAGCACAGAGCCTTCTTCGTAGATGCCGACCTGCAGCCCGGCGTCCATGTTGAAGGGAATGTTACCTACCAGGATACCGAAGCCGATGGGGATGAGCAGCATCGGCTCGAATTCCTTGGCAATGGCCAGGTAGATGAAGAACAAACCTACCACGAGCATGATGAGATGTCCCGCCGTGGCGTTGGCAAACCCCGTATAGGTCCAGAAGTCGGCCAGGTTGTTGCTTAAGAAGTCAATGAATTCTCCCATACTATTCAATGATTACGAGGTCAGTACCTTCAAGCACGGAGTCGCCCGGCTTGACATTGATGGCGGTCACTTTGCCGTCCTTGTCGGCGTTGATGCTGTTTTCCATCTTCATGGCTTCCAGGATGACGACTGTCTGGCCTTTTTTCACCGTGTCGCCCACGTTCACCTTGATTTCCAGGATGACGCCCGGCAGCGGGGATTTCACGCCCGACTTGCTGGGAGCGGCGGCCGGTTTGGACACTTGCGTAGTCTGTGCGGCGGGGGTAGTGGCCGGCTGGCGTACGACCGGTTTTACTACGACCGGTTTGGGTTGCGGCGCTTTCTCCATTTCTACTTTGTAATGGGTGCCGTTCACTTCCACATCGGCAATGTTGTCTTCTACGTTTCCGATGGTTACCTTGTAGAGGTTGCCGTTGATTTTGTATTTATATTCTTTCATTGTTTGATTCTGTTGTTAAAAAGGTGTGTTGGATTGACTGTTATCTCTTATGCGGCGTATGCTGCGGGGTCTCGCGCAACGTGTAGATTTTCGAGCTCCACGGCGAATAGCTGCGTTTGACGCGCGTGATGGTGAGCACTGTCTCTTCCACGTCGTGTACGTCGCTCTGCATCTCGTGCATGGCCATGGCGATGGCTGCATAGACTTCGCCCGGGGCGTGGCCCAGCATCTTCTCCTTGGCTTCCTCGCGGTCGGTGATGCCCTTGGCCTTCATGGCGCGGTCGGTACGCAGACGGACGGAAGCCTTGCCGATGAATTTGAAGAAGATATACAGCAGGATGAGGCCGATGAACACTACGGTCATGGCGGTAATGGCCATACCGATGCCGATGCTGTCATGCTGTTCGAATTTCTCCATCTTGACGTTCTTGTCCAGCGTCTTGTTGTTGGTGTTGGGCGTCACGTATTTCTCGGCCGACTCGTCTTTCACTTCCCATTCAGCCGCCGCATCGTCCACGCGGGCATACGACTGGTCTGCCTGTAGCAGTCCGGCGGGAATGACGATTTCGTCCAGTTTCTTCTTGCCCGAGTCGTAGAGGCCGATCCAGTTGTCCTTGTCCGTTTCCAGCAGGAAGTTGGTATGGAACGTGCCGCGGTTGGGTTTGTCGTCCGCCCAGAACAAGGCGTGCTGGCGGGGCTTGATTTTGGTCAGCACGTCTCCCTTGGGGATGAAGTAGACGGCCGTATCGCCCGGTTGGCTGCTGTGCTTCAGGTAGCAGCCTGCCAGGTCGGCACTGCCGTAGGATTTGTTGAATATTTCAATCCATGCGCTGTGCACGCCGTAGTCGTCCTGGAAGTTGGTCCGGTTGTCCACCAGCACCTCGTTCAGCATCAACTTGCTCTCTCCCTCGCTGGTACACGAGGTGAAGCCCAACGCCAGCAGCAATGAACAGAATATTCCTATATTCACTTTCTTCATTGTCTTGTCGATTTTTAGGGTTAAAGAGGAATGTTTCCGTGCTTCTTGGCCGGGTTCGTCAGTTTCTTGGTCTGCAGTTGCTGCAGGGCGCGGATGATGCGGAAGCGCGTGTTGCGCGGTTCGATGACATCGTCGATGTAGCCATACTTGGCCGCATTGTACGGGTTGGCGAACAGCTTGGTGTATTCGGCTTCCTTTTCGGCCAGGAACTGGGCGGGATTTTCGTGCTCCTTGGCTTCGCGGGCGTAGAGCACTTCTACGGCGCCGGCACCACCCATCACGGCAATCTCGGCCGTAGGCCATGCATAGTTCATGTCGCCGCGGAGTTGCTTACAGCTCATCACGATGTGCGAGCCGCCGTAGGACTTGCGGAGGGTTATCGTCACTTTGGGCACGGTGGCTTCGCCGTAGGCATAGAGCAGCTTGGCGCCATGCAGGATGACACCGTTGTATTCCTGACCGGTTCCGGGGAGGAAGCCCGGCACGTCTACCAGCGAAACGATGGGGATGTTGAAGGCATCGCAGAAGCGGACAAAGCGTGCACCCTTGCGCGAGGCGTTGCTGTCCAGCACGCCGGCCAGGTATTTGGGCTGGTTGGCCACGATGCCCACCGACTGGCCGTTGAAGCGGGCGAAGCCGATGATGATGTTCTTGGCATAGTCTTTCTGGATTTCCAGGAACTCGCCGTTGTCGATGATGGCGCCGATGACTTCGTACATGTCATACGGTTTGTTGGGATTGTCGGGGATGATTTCGTTCAGTGAATCCTCCAGGCGGTCGATGGGGTCCGTGCAGTCGATGTAGGGAGGCTCCTCCAGGTTGTTCTGGGGGATGTAGCTCAGGAGTTTGCGGATGAGCTTGAGGGCATCTTCCTCGGTGGGCGAGGTGAAGTGGGTCACGCCCGACTTGCTGGAGTGGACGCTGGCACCGCCCAGGTTTTCCTGCGTCACATCTTCACCCGTCACGGTCTTCACCACCTTCGGTCCGGTCAGGAACATGTAGGAAGTACCTTCCATCATCAGCGTGAAGTCCGTCAGGGCCGGAGAATATACGGCGCCGCCTGCGCAGGGGCCGAAGATGCCGGAGATCTGCGGGATGACGCCCGAAGCCAGGATATTGCGCTGGAAGATTTCCGCATAGCCGGCCAGGGCGTTGATGCCTTCCTGGATGCGCGCGCCGCCCGAGTCGTTCAGGCCAATGACCGGAGCACCCATTTTCATGGCCTTGTCCATGATGTGGCAAATCTTCAGGGACATGGTCTCGGACAGGGAGCCGGCCGATACCGTGAAGTCCTGTGCGAAGACATAGACCAGGCGGCCGTCGATGGTGCCGCAACCTGTCACTACGCCGTCGCCCGGATAGTGCTTCTTGTCCATGCCGAAGTTGGTGCAACGGTGCTCCACGAACATGTCCATTTCCTCGAAGCTGCCTTCGTCCAGCAGCATGGCGATGCGTTCGCGCGCTGTATATTTGCCTTTGTCATGTTGTTTGGCTATCGCTTTTTCGCCACCGCCCAGACGGGCTGCCGCGCGGCGGTCAATGAGTTCTTTGATTTTTTCCAGTTGATTGCTCATTTTCTATTCTGTTTTTAGGATTGAAGTCTGTATGGGTTCTTCTAAAAATGTTATTCGGGCTTCTCGCAGAGTTCCGTCAGCACGCCCAGGGTGGACTTCGGGTGCAGGAAGGCGATGTTCAGTCCTTCGGCGCCTTTGCGGGGAGCCTTGTCGATGAGGCGGACACCTTTCTCCTCGGCGTATGCCAAGGCGTTGGCCACTCCGTCTTCAATGGCGAAAGCCAGGTGGTGCATGCCGCCCTTGCCGCCGTTCTTTTCGATGAACTTGGCGATGGTGCTGTCCGGCGATGTCGGCTCCAGCAGTTCGATTTTTACTTCGCCCACTTTCAGGAAGGCTGTCTTGACTTTCTGGTCCTCGACGGTTTCGATGTTGTAACATTTCAGTCCCAATACATTCTCGTAGTAGGGGAGGGCTTCTTCGATGCTTGTTACGGCAATGCCCAGGTGTTCGATGTGTGAAATCTTCATAACGGTAAAATTAATGTTTGTTTGGCCTTGCAATGCAGGCCGGATTGTCCTACAAAGAACGGAATTTCTTCCAAAATACCGAAATATTTCGTCTATAAATTGCAGCAAAGCCGCCTCCGGGAAAGCATTTTTAGGGTTTGGCATTCCCGACAGCGGCTTTTTGTAATCTCAACAAGGCACTTTGTGCGTCCTGAAGAGGCACTTTGGCGTCCTCAAGAGGGACTTTAGCGTCCTGAAGAGGGATTTTCGTTTTTCCCGTTCTCCTCTGCTTTTTCCAGTGCCTTGGCTTCTTCCCAGAGTTGGTCCATCTCGGCCAGGGTCATGTCATGCAGGTTCTTGCCCTCGCGGATGGTGTGCGCCTCCAGGTAGTTGAACCGGCGGATGAATTTCTGGTTGGTGCGCTCCAGGGCATTGTCCGGATTGATTTTGTAGAGGCGGGCGGCGTTGACCAGGCTGAAGAGGACGTCGCCGAATTCGGCTTCGGCCTTTTCCTTGTCCAGATGGGCCACTTCCGCCTGGAATTCCCGGATTTCCTCCTTCACTTTGTCCCACACCTGTTCGCGCTCTTCCCAGTCGAAGCCCACGTTGCGTGCCTTGTCCTGGATGCGGTAGGCCTTGATGAGGGAGGGCAGGGCGGAGGGGACGCCGCTCAGTACGGTCTTGTTGCCGCCTTTCTCCTTCAGTTTCAGTTGTTCCCAGTTTTCGGTGACTTGTTCGGCGGTATTGGCCTGTACTTCGCCGAAGACGTGGGGGTGGCGGAAGATGAGTTTCTCGCAGAGGCGGTCGCACACGTCCTTGATGTCGAAATGTCCTTTCTCGCTTCCGATTTTGGCGTAGAAGGCCACGTGCAGCAATACGTCTCCCAGTTCCTTGCAGATGTCCGACTGGTCGTCGCGCATCAGGGCATCGCATAGTTCGTAGGTCTCTTCAATCGTGTTGGGACGCAGGCTTTCGTTGGTTTGTTTGCGGTCCCAAGGGCATTTCTCGCGCAGTTCGTCGAGAATGTCGAGGAAGCGTCCGAAGGCTTCCATCTGTTCTTGTCTGGTATGTGCCATAAATATTCCTTTCTTTGTCAATTTCCCTGCAAAATTACTCATTTTTTTTGCGAAACGGAATTTGCTTCGGGGATATTCCAGTCCCACACCTGTTCTTCGTAGGCATTCTCTATGGCATCTTCCACTTCATCAGGCATATTGCAGAAGAAATCCAGCCCGGTCTTTTCCTCCAGTTCGTCGATGCTGAGGGCATGAGTGGGGATAACGCTGGCGGGGGCTTGGCGGTCGTTGTCGTAGCCATAGTCGTCGCGGTGCTCCACCAGGAAGCCGATGGCCTGGTAGTCTTCGCCTTTTTGTGCCAGGATGGCCATGAAATAGTAGTGCGGGCAGGCCAGTCCATGGCGGGTCAGGCCGTTGGCGTCGGTTTGAGGGGTGCGTCCGTCGGCTGCATGTTGTGTGCCGGTGAAGTTGGTGAGCAGGTCATCCGTGGTGCCTCCTTTGGTGACATACAGCTTGTCATACGTGCCGGAGCGTGCCCAGGTCTGTACCAGTTTCTCGAAGGTTACCCAATAACCACCGTTGAAGGAGGTCATCTGCGGACTGATGTTCGTGTAGTAGAAGGTCTGTTCGTTGGCTGTGCGGTTATAGGACCGGTCGTCCGAGGCGCAGAGGTGTCCTTTGTCGAAGCCATCGCTTTTGTGGTCACTTTCTTGCGGGCTGGTGGGGATGAAAGGGTCGGGCAGCCATTCGTCGGTGCGGTTCACGTTTTTCTGGCTGGTCTCGCTGTCGAAGCTGAATGCCACCCAGGCGGCATGGCGTTTGTCTTCCACCCATTCGAGGGCGTAATTCAGTATCTCTTGCTCACGGTAGGACACGGTGTGTTCCACGTACTGGTTGGCTTCGTTGAGGCGGGGGATGCAGAGGTCCGTGACGTAAGGACGGGCTTCGTCGGCCGGGTTGGCGTTGAGGTTGGTGTCCTCATCCTCTCCGGGGGGATTGACCGGTTCTTCAGGAGGAGTGACGGGCGGTTCCGTGGCAGGCGTATCGTTGCCGCCGCAGGCTGCCAGCAGGAACAGAAAGCAAAGCAGGGAGAGTTTGGTTCGTATCATGAGTGTAAAGGAAGTAAAAACAGGCGCGGATTGCGCAGACCACACGGAAAGGGATAAAAAAGAAATCCGTGAAATCCGCGTAATCCGCGCCCTGTCTAATTATACAATCGTATTTATTCTACAGCTTTCAGAGAGTCTTCTACATACTCAAACTGGCCTTGGCCTACAACCTTGTACTGGATGGTGTAGGTGGTGGTACCTGCACCGTCGTAGATGCCGAACTGAATGGTGTAGAACACATCCATGCCTTCTACCGGTGCTGCATTGGGATACAGAACCTCCAAAGCATGCGGGAAGGATTGGGGCAGGCGTTCCCACATCAGGGCGGTCAGTTCCTCGCTGCCCATGCCTGGATAGGTGCCCTGGCCTTGCCATGCACTGACACGGAAGTCGAAGTTGTTCTGGTAGGCCGAACTACCGTAGTAGTAGTCATTGTTGCCATACGAGGTTACGTACTCCGGATAGTTGTCGGCTACCCAGTCTACAATGGCCTGGTAGAAAGTGGATGACTCGGCAATGTTCTTGCCCACCTCCAGGATGATGGTTACACTGGGATTATAGTTCCATTCCGTGCCGTTGAAGCCGTAGGGGCGTGTCTCCTCGCGGATGAGGTCGCAATACTGCCAGAGGTTGGAGGCGGCGTGATAGACATACTGCTCGTTGCCTACCTGGTTTCCTCCGTCGTATTGGCGGAAGATGACCGTGCAGGTGTCACCATCCAGGGCATAGCCGGCGTGCTTGGCCAGGAATTGGGGCATATAGGCTTGGGCAGGCGCGTTGTCATCGAAGTTGTAATACTTGCCCGGGTTGCCGCCGATTTCCTCGTAGTCGGCCATGGAGAGGCAGATGGCGTGGTTGGAGTTTTCGAACTCATACCATCCGTTGCCCGTGTACTCGTAGAGGGCAAAGCGTGTCTCGGTTTCTACGGGTGCGGCAATTTCATTGGCCACCATGATGTTGTCTATCTGGTAAGTGGTTGTGGCGGGCGTCTGCTTGTTGCCCACGTAGTGGTAAGCCACGTAGATGGTCTTTCCAGCGTAGTCATCCAGGGACATGACACCGGCCGAGGCCATCGTACCATATCCGCTGGTGGGTTCCTGCGGGATGTTGAACTGTGCGGTTACATCTGTCCATGTGGCTGTATTCACATCGCCGGCAAAGTCAGTGGAGATGAGCACGCTGAGGCAGTTGGCATTCCAGTAGCCTACGCATACGTCCCAGCCCAGGTTCAAGCCGGTTTCGTTGATGGCAATGCCAGGTGTCACGAGCCAGGCTTCGGCTTCTGCTTCGGCATAGTTGGCAGTGAATTGCAGGTACTTATTGTTGCTGTATTCTTTCACCTGCCAGGTATCGCCGCTGGCACTCAGGGTCCATCCGCCGTCCATCGATTCGATGTCGCCTTCTTCCAGGTTTTCAAAGTCCCAGCTGGCAATGGTTTCGCCACGGGAGGGAACGCCATCCTCGCTGTATTCGTATTCTACCATCACCAGGTCGTCTGTCTGAGGCTCGGTATACTTGGCGTTGAGGATGCGGTACATACGTCCTACATTGCTCGCATTGAGGAAGGTGGCATTGTTGTAGCCTTCGCCGTAGATGACGGTATAATCATCCTCCGTCAGAATTTCGTAGGGGATGTTCTGGTAGTGCGGATAGATGGTCTTGAAACGATAAGTGAGGTTGGCCGATGAGCCGGCGTCTGCCGTATAGTAAGTATCACCCAGCCATTCGGGCAAGTAATCGTCTGGCATGTTGTCTGTCGAGAAATACTTGTTGGTGGCCACGTCGCCGCCAATGGCTTCATAATCGGCATCGGTCAGCGTATAGACTATGTTGGCCACGTTGGTGGGGTAGTATTCCTCGTCGTAGCCGGGGAAATTCTCTTCGTTGTAGTCACAACCAGCCAGGAGAAGGGAGGCTGCGCACAGACTATATATAAATCTTCTATTCATAACTTGGTTGCTTAAAGGTTTAGAAATGGAACTTCAGGCGAATGGAGTAGGTGCGGCCGAAACCGTAGAATACTCGCGTGGCTGTTTCCCAAGTATGGGAAGAACCATCGCGGGCATCGGCAATGTATTCCTGATTGAACAGGTTATTGATGTTGCCGCTCAAGGTAGCGCGGATCTTGCCGAAGTCGAACGTGTAGCCGGCATTGAAGTCGAAGGTGCAGTAGCCGGGGATTTCCCAAGGTTCGCTTACTACGTATTCTTCGCCAAAGCCGGTGCTGCCTGCGCTGATATCATAGAAGGCATAGTTGCGGAAAAAGAGGTTCCAATCCAAGCCGACGCGCAAGCCCTTCATCGGGCGTACGTTGATGCCCAAGGCAGCTGTGGTCTGTGCCGAGCCGCCTACATGGATATTGTCCATCTTGATGCGGGCCTTGTACTGTTCTGCATTTTCCAGTCCTTCGATGACACCGCCGCTGAAGTCGGTCATGATCTGGTTGTTGCCATTGAAATAATAGCCGGTGGCTGTGCCGTTCCAGCGCCAGTCGCCCCACGAGAACATACCCGTGATGTCCATCCAGCGGGTAGGTTTGGCAACGAAGTCCAACTCAATACCCATGTGGTTGGCATTGGCGCCGGTCATGTTCAGCGTCCACGTGTCCAGTGTGCCATCAGCTTTGTTGTAGGTGTCGCTGTCATACAAGGCCTTGTCCATCCAGCGGGTGTAATAGGCATTGACGTTGGCAGAGAGGAAAGTGCTGCGGAAGCCGTAACCCAGTTCGAAAGACATGATTTTTTCGTTCTTGGCATCCGGGTTGCGCAGGTGCGAACTTTGCGAGTCGATGAAAGAGTTGTCGAACATTGGGGCACGGCTGATGAAGCCGGCATTGAAGAAGACGTTATGGTTGTCTGTAATGTTGTAGTTGATACCGCCCTTGATGTTTCCGCCCAGGTAGTTCTTTTTGTCAGACTTGGCCTTGGACTCTTCATAGTAGAAGCGGTCATAACGCCAGTAACCCGTGTTGGACAAGCCGCCGGCCACGAAAGCGTTCAGTTTGTCGCGGTTGTATTCCAATTGCGCGAATACGCCCTCGGACATTACGTAGCCGTCATAGTCGCGGTAGATGACATCTCCCACGTTCAGCTTCTGGTTGATATAGGCGGGGTTGTTGGCTGCGGCAGGATAATTTTCCGGACGAATGTTTTTTCGGTTGGACGAGTCCACGAAGTATTCTCCGTTGTACAGGTCGGTGATGATGTTCTGGTGCAGACCCTTGTAGTAGCGGAAGTCAATGCCGCCGTAGAAGTCCAGGTATTCGCCGAACTTGGTGGTGTAGGTGGAGAGCAGTCCGTACCAGATATGGTTGTTCATGGCCTTGGCCATGATCATTTTCGAGCCGGTGAGGCTCTGTTCGTTCAATTCTTGCACTTCATCATAGGCAAAGGTGCCGTCCGGCTTGCGGAAAGTGTTGTTCACCAGTCCGTCCGTGGCGCCATACCACAGGCTGCGGTGTTCGCTATCGCCGTTGCCGCTGTATCCGTTGCCTCGACCGATGGAAACGTAGAGAGCCGTGCTGAGACTGGACTTGTGGTCAATCTGCCAGAGGTGATTCAGTGAAATCTGGGGCTTGTGGTATTCGTTGCGCGAGGAGTTACGTGCCCGTCCATACTTGTCATAACCGAAGGTAGGGTTGTACTTGTAGGGGCTGTCGTCGCCCATATACTGTTTGACGCGTTGCCATTCCTTGATGGAAAGACCGTTGGCGCTGTTACGCTGGTTGTGCCACTGGGGAGCGCCGAAGGCAGTCAGCGAGAGTTGGTGCTTGTCGTTGAAGCGCTTGGTGATACTGGCAAACCAGTTGTAGCCTTCGAACTCGGTGCCTTGGATATAGCCGTCACCCCAAGTCTTGCCGCCCAGCAGGGTGAAAGCCCACCCGTTCTTGGTCAAACCGGAAGAAACGGTGAAAAGAAGTTTGTTGTATCCGTCGTTACCCATAGCGTAAGATACGGAACCTCCTTTCTCGGCATCAGCACCCATCGTGACGATGTTGATAGAGCCGCCAACCGCCGGCGAGGACACCTTGGCGGCACCCAGTCCGCGCTGCACCTGCATAGTGCGGGTCACGTCGGACAGTCCTGCCCAGTTGGACCAATAGACTTTTTGGTTCTCCATACCATTCATGGGCACACCGTTGATCATCACGGCTACATTGTCCGTGTCGAAGCCGCGCACGCGGGTCTTGGCATCGCCATAGCCGCCGCCGTCTTTGGTGACGTAAACACCGGGAGTGGACTTCAGTATTTCAGGGAATTCCTGCGTGCCCAGCTTCTCGTCGATGAAGACGGCCTCCACATTGGACACGGCCACAGGAGTCTTGCGGTCGATGGCAATGGTTGAAGTGATGACCACATCGTTCAACAACACAGCATCCGGCTCCATGCGGATGACGCCTAAGTCGAGGTTGTTGCCCCGGCCTTCCAAGGCATGCCTCTGCTCCTGATATCCCACGTAAGAGAACACGATAGTAGCGTTGGCCGGTGCAGATTGTGTGAAGTAGCCGTCAATGTCGGTCACACTGCCTTGCGTGGTGCCTTCCACTACGACACTGGCTCCAATGAGCGGTTCGCCCGTCTCGGCATCGACCAGCTGGCCGCGCACCTTGACGTTCTGCGCGTAGGCGGCGAGGCTGCCTACGCATAGCAGGGCTGACAACAGGAAATGCATCAAATTTCTTTTCATACTTTCTGTTTTAGATTGAAATATTAATGTTAAACAAATACTAATATGTATTTCGTCCTGCAAAGATACGCATTAAAATCTGACTGTATGTTACAAAAGCATTACTATTTGCATAGAGAATGGATAAAAATGTGTGGAAACACCTCCTGCGATGCCCTGTTGTGTGTAGTTGCCCAAGTAACTTTCTGTAGTTGCCCAACTACAGACGGCGAGTTGCCCAACTACAGACGGCGAGTTGCCCGACTACAGACGACAAGTTGCCCGACTGCTTGCCGGTATTTGCCGGCTGCGGACGGCAGGTTGCCCGACTGCTTGCCGGTATTTGGCCGACTGCACACGGATACTTGCCCGGGTACAGGTGTGTATCCGGGCAAGTACGGGAGGTGGGATAGGGGGGCAAAGGAAGAAACGCCCGTCAGAGCAGCTGAATCTTTACCCCGAACGACAGCGACAGGTAGTCGCGGGGACGCAGATAGCGGTTGGTCGCGGCGCTGATGAGGTAGAGATCGCACGTGCTGAGCTCGTAAAATAGCGTAAGGGCCTTGGCCGTGAAGCGGCGTTTGGGGTCGATGTCATACGTCAGCCGTTGTCCCAGGAAGACATGGATGCGCACTTTGGACGAGAAGCCGTAGTAGCCCTTGGGATAACGCTCCGGCTCGCTGACCCAGAACTCATCGCCGAAAACCGTGTTGAAATACAGGCCGCAGGCCAGCGGCTCGGCGGAGAAGCGGCTCTCCTTGATTTGCAACGACCAGGGGATGTAGTTCTGCTTCAGCGTGAAGGTGGCCTTGGCCTTGTCCGACTCATATTTGGGCACGAAGCCGAACAGCAGGTCGGTCTCCCACTGGTTGCGTTTGCCGTAGTCCCATCCGAAGCCGAAGGACAGCAGGCCCATGTTGCCGGCAAATTGCAGTTTGGTGTGTGTGGGGATGAGGGCGGCCCAGTGCCGGCGGTAGCGGCGGACACGTCGGTCGTAGCTGTTGGTGGGTTGGGGACCGGTGCGTATGTCGCGGAGTTCTTGGATAGGGGACATCCACAGCGTGTCGCGCAGGGTCTTGACGATAATCACGGTGTCTGCCGTGCCTGCCGTTTCTTGGGCGGACAGGGGGAGGAATGCCGCGGTCAGGAGGAGGATGGCCAGGACCCGGAAGTACACCTTATTATATATGCTGTTAATAGTAGACGATTTCTCTTTCATAGCCGTCGGGGGTGATGGTGAATACGTAATAGTTGCGGTGTTTCATGCAGTCGCTCATATAGTACATGATGCCGTCGCCGAAGAGGTCTTCTTCGAACAGGCGGTGTTCGTGGGCGGCGGTACAGAACTGGAGGCCGGGGAAGCTGGTGATGTAGTGCTGGAAGACGCGGTCCACGTTGTTGTTGAACTCGTCGCAGCCGGGGCGGATGTGCATGCAGACGACGGTCTTGTCGAACTCGTCGGCCCGGGCCGTCTGTTCGTTCTCGATGAAGTCGAAGTCAGGCACGGGGGTGGAGTAGTCATACTCGATGGCATTGGTGTTGAGGCAGACGAACTTCACCCGCCCGGCGATGAACGAGAAATTGGGGTTGCCGAAGACGGCGCGATACGTCTCTTCGCCTGTGCCCAGGCAGTCGTGGTTGCCGATGAGGGCCACGTAGGGCACGCGGAGGCCGTTCATGATGTCGCGTTGCCACAGGAATTCGTCCGTCAGGCCGAAGTCGCTCATGTCGCCGCCGTGGATGACGAAGTCGAGGTCGTCCCGCCGGTTCACGTGGTTGACGAAGTCTTCCGTCTCGTCATACCAGCGTTGCGAGTCGCCCATGGTGATGAATCGGATAGTGTCTTTACCGAGACAGGCTGCCTCTATTTGTTCGATGTGGTGTGCATTGACGTCAGTTTCCCCTTCGATGCGCACGTCGTAGGGGTGGTAGTCAATCAGGTCGCAGGACGTGGCTAGCAGGCATCCGGCGGACAGCAGGAGAAAGGTAAGTTTCTTCATTGCAAGTAATTCATAGATGTGTAATTGGGGAGATTCGGTTACAACTTGGTAGATGCTGTTACAAAACCCGTCGCAAAGATAGAGTTTTCTTCCTAACCGTCGATGATACATATTCCTTATTTATTACTCTATTTGACGGTTTTCCCCGCCTGCGGTTGTCTAAAAATTAGACACCAGTGTCTAAAAATTAGACACCAGTGTCTAAAAATTAGACACCGGGGTGCGAGGGCGTTTTTCTAAATACGTTGTTATCAGGCGTATAGGGGTTTGGCACGATTTTGGTATTGGAAAAGGGTGAGAACTGAGCATAAACTTAACGATATGAAACAACTGCATTACGTTATCCAGACCCTGCTCCACTCGAAAGGGAGCAATCTGTTGAAGGTCGTCTCCCTCGGCTTGGGACTGACGATGAGCATCCTGCTCTTTGCCCGCGTGGCGTTCGAGCAGAGTTACGATACGTGTTTCCCGGACAACGACCGCCTCTACCAGGTGTGGAGCCAGTTTACGGTGAAGGGCGAGAAGCTGGATTGGCAGGAGATGAACTGCGGTCCCGTGGCAGGCGCCATCCTGGAGAGCTTCCCTGAACAAGTAGAATCGGCCACGTGCACCGCACACTGGCTGGTGAGCAACCCGCTCTATTACGGTAACACCCGCTTCGACGACAAGAAGATTGCCGCCGACTCCCTGTTCTTCCGTACGATGGGCATTGAGGTGCTGAGCGGCAATCCCGTGCAAGACCTCCAGCAGCCCAATGTCGTTTACCTAAGCGAGACGCTGGCACGGAAGATGTTTGGCACGGAAGACCCCATAGGCAAGGTCATCAGCTATAACCACGAGCGTGACCTGACGGTGAGGGGCACGTATGCCGACCTGCCGGACAACACGACGTTGAAGGCCGAGGGCATTGTCTCCCTGCCTCCGTCGTGGGCGGCTGAGGTGAGCAATTATTCGTGGAGTGGGGGAGATTCTTATTTCCAATACATCCGTCTGAAGCCGGGTGCGGATGCCGAGGTGCTGAACAGTCGCTTGGGGGCGATGGTGGATAAATACCGTCCGTCGGAAGACAAGAAGGTGTATGGCTATACCGCGAAGATTGCCCCGCTGCGCGACACGTACCGGGGATATGAGGACATGAAGCGTTCTGCGGTCATCCTCACGGTGATGGGCTTTGCCATCCTCTTCATCGCCGCGTTGAACTATGCGCTCATCTCCATCTCCTCCCTGTCGCGGCGGGCCAAGGCCGTGGGCGTGCAGAAGTGCAGCGGGGCCAGCAGCGCAGGTATCTTCGGGATGTTTCTGGCAGAGACGGCTCTCATCATCGGTCTGGCCTTGGTGGTTATGGTATTCCTGCTCTTTGCCTTCCAGGACTTTGTGGAGGACACGGCTGCCACACGGCTGGCCAATCTCTTTACGGGCAACCGCCTTTGGGTGCCTGTCGGGACGGTACTGCTGCTCTTCCTGATAGGCGGCGTGCTGCCGGGGCAACTGTTTGCAAGGATACCCGTCACGCAGGTGTTCCGCCGCTATACCGAGGGCAAGAAGGGGTGGAAGCGCCCG
>DHKFC23501__coassemble_1264_pt1 | contig 20655 bp, 13 predicted proteins | sample DHKFC23501__metabat2_low_PE_030 | metagenome-assembled genome bin DHKFC23501
ATGTCTTACGTGGTTTCCTGTGTGAAAAAGAGATTATCGCAAACATCTGCATCAATAAACGGAGAGAAAATGCCGATGACATCTTTGTTGATGATGAACTGTATGCTGAAAGGTATTCCATCGAACGAACCAACGCTTGGATGGACAGTTTCAGGACGCTACTGAACCGGTTCGATACAACTGTTTCAAGTTGGATGTCTTGGAATTACTTGGCATTTGCAGTCTTGTTACTGAAGAAAACTTCACGAAAACAAAAAGTTTAAATCACTTCACTGAACAATTTCTGCCCAAATAGCGAAGTGTTGCTCGAGAAATTGCGAAGTATTTTGAGAGAAATTGTTCAGTGTTTTTTGGAGGATGTTTAAGAAAATGTAACAGATTGATTATCAATACCCTGCATTAAGAAAGACATTTACAAAAAATATTTTTGTAATGAACTTTCATTAAAGAGCGGGATTTCATATTAAGCATGATGTGTCATGAACTTTCATCATCCATTACAACGGATCCACATCATAATACACCAACGCGCCCTTGAAGCGTTCATCTCCCGTCACCTCCCGTTGCACACTGGTCAGAAGACTGCGGACGCGGGCCACGGGAGCATTATTTTCCACCTTCAACATGATCTTGCGGATAAACAACGTCTGTATCCGCGCCACGGGAGGCTTATCCGGCCCTAATACGCGTGCCCCGAAGAGCGAACGGAGACGGGCAGCCATATCCTGAGCCATCTGCTCCAACACATCCTCACGCCGATGCTTCAGATATACGTAAATGAGGCGGTAATAGGGCGGATAGTGAAAGGCTTGACGCTCCGCCAGCTGACCGGACGCCATCCCTTCGTAATCATTGGCGATGACCTGGGCGATAATGGGATGCGCGATGCTCTTCGTCTGCAAGATGACCAGCCCCTGCGTATCCCGCCTACCCGCACGGCCCGCCACCTGCGCCATCAATTGGAAGGCACGCTCATAGGCACGGAAATCCGGATAGTTCAGGAGGGTGTCCGCATTGAGAATGCCCACGACGCTCACACGCTCGAAGTCCAGCCCCTTGGACACCATCTGCGTACCAATGAGGATATCTGTGCGCCCCGAAGAAAAATCCTCGATGATACGCTCGTAAGCCGTGCGCGTGCGGGTGGTATCCAGGTCCATGCGGGCCACGCGTACCTCAGGAAGCAGCGCCTTGATTTCATCCTCAATCTTCTCCGTACCGAGCCCCCGCGCACGAAGGTCTGTCCCCCCGCACGCCGGACAACGCGAAGGTAAAGGCTCGGTATATCCGCAATAATGACACGTCAGCATCCCCAAACCTTTATGATAGGTCAGACTCACATCACAATTCTTGCATTTGGGCACCCAGCCACACACATGACATTCCACCATGGGGGCAAATCCGCGCCGGTTCTGGAAGAGAATGACCTGCTCCTTGCGCTCCAATGCCTCGCGGATATGTTGCAACAAGAGAGGCGAGAAAGGGCCGGTCATACGCTTCTTGCGCGTCAGCTCCCGGATATCCACGGGGAGGATACGCGGCAGCTGTACCGCCTTGTGGCGCTCTGTCAGGGAGACACGTGCATACTTGCCCGTCTCCGCATTGTGCCATGTTTCCAGGCTGGGAGTAGCGGTGCCCAACAACGTCTTAGCCCCATAGAACGAAGCAAGGACAACGGCGGCATTGCGCGCATGATAGCGGGGAGCGGGGTCCTGTTGCTTGTAGGTGGCCTCATGCTCTTCGTCCACGATAATCAGTTCCAACTTACGGAAAGGAAGGAAGATGGAGGAACGCACGCCCAGGATGATGTCATAGGGCGCATCAGTGAGCTGGCGTTGCCAGATTTCCACACGTTCGGCATCGGGAAACTTGGAGTGATAAATGCCCAGCCGAGGCCCGAACACCCGTCGGAGACGTTCGGTAATCTGTGTGGTGAGGGCAATCTCGGGCAGGAGATACAACACTTGTCCTCCATGCTCCAGCGTTTCCTGAATCAAATGAATATAGATTTCCGTCTTCCCGCTGGAGGTCACACCATGCAGCAGACAGACGTTCTTCTCGCGGAAGGCGTTGATGATTTCCTCGTAAGCATGTCGCTGGGGAACGGAAAGCGGATGGGAAGGAAGAAGCTGTTGCGGAGCCAGATGCGTGTCCAGCCGTCCCACCTCCGCCTGATAAGTCTCGAACACGCCGCGCTCCACCAAGCCGTTGAACACGGCAGGGGTGGCACCCGCCCGTTGCAGGAGATCGCGCTTGGCCACAGGACGCTCCGCCCCACCCAAGGCACCGGAAAGTTCCAGGAACTTCATCAGAAGATCCAGCTGCTTGGGGGCGCGCCGCTGTAGTTCGTCGAAAAAAATATGGAGACGGTGCTCGTTGGTGGCATCCGGAGCAAGCCGGACGCGGGTCTCAGTCTTAGGCTTGTAGGAACGCTTCAGTTCCTCCTTTACAAAGATGGCCTCCCGCTGCAGGAGACCATTGATGAGGGGCAGAATGTTCTTTACCCCACTGTCTTTCTCCAATTTGGTGACGGATTGCTCGGGTTCGGCAAGAAGCAGGTCGAGAATACGCGTCTCGCGTTCGGACAGCGGTTCTGTGGCTTCGTAGTCGGGATTAAGCGCTACAATGGTCTCGCTCTCCAGCTTCAGGCCCGAAGGAAGGGCTGCCTTATAAACATCTCCCTGTGTACAGAGATAATAATCAGACAGCCATTTCCAGAACTTGAATTGCACGGGCAGAAGGATGGGGTGAGCGTCCAATACGGTCACCACATCCTTCACTTCATAGGCCGTGGGGCGGAGATAGTGCACATTGTTTACAATACCCGTGTAGAACTTTTTCCGCCCGAAAGGCACCACCACCCGACACCCAGCCTGCACCCCTTCCTCCATCTCCGACGGAAGCCGGTAAGTGAAACACTCGGGCAGGGGCAGGGGCAATATAACGTCTACGAAACGTTCCAAGTTTCTTTAGAAGATATAGGCCAAGGAAACTTGCCAAGTCTTGTCCTTACCTTTCCAGACTTTTTCCGCGGCATCTACAAATTCAAAATGATCACCCACAGGAATATTGTAGTTGACACCTATTTGCAGATGGCTAAGCAGTTTGAGACCGGCACCTACATTGATACCCACCTGAGCCTTCTTTTTCTCATACCCGTTTTCCTCTCCCTTGAAATCAAAATAGAAATCGGGACCCGCAGCAATGAAGATGCCCAAGGCACTGCCCAAGCCGATGGTATACTTCAGGTTGACGGGGATGTCCAGACCCGCCTGCTTATGGCCGTCATCGTCTGCCTTGATGCCTTTTTGAGAAAAAAGCAAGGCCGCATCCACGCCCAACCCTACTATGGGAATAGTCACTTCAGCCATAGGACCGATAAAGAATCCGGCCATGTTGTCCTTGTTTCCTCCGTCAAAATCAATCTTTGTCATGTTCACACCACCCTTGACGCCCCACTTGATCAGCTGGGCCTGGGCCGTTGTCGTAGCCATAAACATGCAGCATACGGCTATCATCATCATACTAATTACTTTCTTCATACTTGTTTCGTTTAAAGATTCGCGGACAAATATATGTAATTTCTTCTATCGTGCCTCCCCTTTAAGCAAAAAATGCATCCCTCCGCAAAAAAAAAACGGAAAAGCATACGATTTACAATAAATCCTACTACCTTTGCACCGCCATTCCGAAAGGATGGCCTTGGAAAGATGCCGGAGTGGTCGATCGGGCCGCACTCGAAATGCGGTGAACGGGCAACTGTTCCCAGGGTTCGAATCCCTGTCTTTCCGCTGGTATAGGAATCAGGCGTAGAGCTTGGTTCCTATTTTTTGTTGGGGAAAGGGGGAATGTTTTTGATGGAATGATTTAAACTCATTTCGGAATCAAGATGGAGTGACCGTTGTACAAAGCCTGTTCAAATTTTCGCTCCCCTGTCATCCCGATTGCAGCTGAGGGGATGACGGTGAGCGATCTCAAACCAAGCCTTTTTTAGACTGATTCTAATATTTTAGCGCGAAACCTCACCGTTTCTCAAGACTTTTTCCTACCTTTACGACTTGTTGGAAAGGAAGGCCTTGCCGCATCGGGAGAAGATTTGATTCGGCAAAGATGGCAAGTGCGCCCCTGGCATACCAGGAGGCCTATTCCGACATTTGCGAAAAGGAAAAAGAAAAAACAAATATATAATGACGTACAAATGGAATTATCTGACCATAACACCCCAACAGGCAGAAGAAGGCCGGCAACTGGCGCAGGCGTTGGGCATCAGCCCGATACTGGCCCGGCTGCTGGTGGAGCGTGGCATCACCACGGTCCAGGCCGCGCGGAAGTTCTTCCGTCCCCAGCTTCCCGAGCTGCACGATCCGTTCCTGATGAAGGACATGGATGCGGCCGTGGAACGCCTGAACCGGGCTATGGGCAGGAAAGAAAGAATATTGGTCTATGGCGACTATGACGTGGACGGCACTACGGCCGTGGCACTGGTCTACAAGTTCATCCAACAGTATTACTCCAACATCGACTATTACATTCCGGACCGCTACAACGAGGGCTACGGCGTGTCGATGAAAGGAGTGGATTATGCTGCACAGACGGGCGTGAAGCTGGTCATCGTGCTGGACTGCGGCATCAAGGCCGTGGAAGAGGTGGCGTATGCCAAGGAAAAGGGTATCGACTTCATCATCTGCGACCACCACGTGCCGGACGATGAGCTGCCCCCTGCCGCCGCCATCCTCAACGCCAAACGCTTTGACAACACCTATCCCTACGAGCACCTGTCGGGCTGCGGCGTAGGATTTAAATTCATGCAGGCTTTCGCCATCAGCAACGGCATCGAGTTTCACCACCTCATCCCCCTGCTGGACCTGGTGGCCGTCAGCATCGCCTCGGACATCGTGCCCATCATGGGCGAGAACCGCATCCTGGCCTATCACGGCCTGAAGCAGTTGAACTCCAATCCCAGCGTCGGCCTGAAAGCCATCATCGATGTGTGCGGCCTGGCGGACAAGGAAATTACCGTGGGCGACATCGTCTTCAAAATCGGTCCCCGCATCAATGCATCGGGCCGCATACAGAACGGCAAGGAGGCCGTGGACCTGCTGACGGAGAAGGACTTCTCGACCGCACTGGAGAAGGCCGGACAAATCAACCAGTACAACGAGACGCGCAAGGATCTGGACAAGAGCATGACGGAAGAGGCCAATCGCATCGTCGAAGGACTGTCACACTTCGCCGACCGCCGCTCCATCGTGCTCTACAACGAGGCGTGGCACAAGGGCGTCATAGGCATCGTGGCCTCGCGGCTGACGGAAATCTACTACCGGCCCGCCGTGGTACTGACCCGCACGGGCGACCTGGCCACCGGGTCGGCACGCTCGGTCTCCGGATTCGACGTCTACAAGGCCATCGAATACTGCCGCGACCTGCTGGAAAGCTTCGGAGGGCATACCTACGCCGCCGGCCTCTCGATGAAGGTGGAGAACGTGCCGGCCTTTACCCGCCGGTTCGAGGATTTCGTGGCCGAGCACATCCTGCCCGAACAGACCAGCGCGGTGATTGACATCAACTCGGAGATAGACTTCCGCGACATCACGCCCAAGTTCTGCGCCGACCTGAAGAAGTTCAACCCCTTCGGGCCGGAAAACGTAAAGCCCGTCTTCTGCACGCACAACGTCTTCGACTATGGCACGAGCAAGGTCGTGGGCCGCGGACAGGAGCATATCAAGCTGGAGCTGGTGGACAACAAGTCCAACAACGTGATGAACGGCATTGCCTTCGGGCAAAGCTCGCACGTGCGCTTCATCAAGACCAAGCGTTCGTTCGACATCTGCTACACCATCGAGGAGAATACCCACAAGAAAGGCGAGGTGCAGCTCCAGATAGAGGACATCAAACCCAACTGGACCGATGAAAGAAATCCCCGGGACTGACAAAGACTACCCGAGGGGGCAGCCGGAATTACCCGAGGGGATAGCCGAAGCTACCCGAGGGGATTTCGGGAACTACCCCCGGGGATTTCGGGAACTACCCCCGGGGATTTCGGGAACTACCCCCGGGGACGATTCATACCGCCGCATCCTGAAGCAATACTGGGGCTACGACTCCTTCCGCGGCATCCAGGAGGACATCATCCACAGCATCGGGCGGGGCGAAGACACCCTGGGCCTGATGCCTACGGGCGGCGGCAAGTCCATCACTTTCCAAGTGCCCGCCCTGGCGCGCGAAGGCCTCTGCCTGGTGGTGACGCCCCTCATCGCCCTGATGAAGGACCAGGTGCAAAACCTCAAGAACCGGGGCATCCGCGCCCTTTGCATCCATGCCGGCATGGACCGGCAAGAGATTGTCACCACGCTGGAGAACGCCATCTTCGGCAACTACAAGTTCCTCTACGTCTCGCCCGAGCGGCTGGACACGGACATCTTCCGCGCCAAGCTCCGCCGGATGCACATCACGATGATTACCGTGGACGAGAGCCACTGCATCTCGCAATGGGGCTATGACTTCCGGCCCGCCTACCTGAAGATTGCCGAAATCCGCGACCTCCTGCCCGGCGTACCCGTACTGGCCCTGACGGCCACCGCCACGCCCGAAGTGGTGAAGGACATTCAGGCACGCCTCCGCTTCTCCCACGAGAATGTGTTCCGCATGAGCTTCGAGCGAAAGAACCTGGCCTATGTGGTCCGACGGACGGAAGACAAGACGCGCGAGCTGCTGCACATCCTCCGCCGTGTCCCCGGAAGCGCCATCGTCTATGTGCGCAACCGACGCCGCACCAAAGAGATAGCCGAATGGCTGACCGCCGAGGGCTTCACGGCCGACCACTACCACGCCGGACTGGACGACGCCGCCAAGGACTTGCGCCAACACCGCTGGCAACAGGGCGAAAGCCGCATCATCGTGGCCACAAACGCCTTCGGCATGGGCATCGACAAGCCGGACGTACGCCTGGTGGTACACATGGACTTGCCGGACTCTATCGAGGCCTACTTCCAGGAAGCGGGACGCGCCGGCCGCGACGGGCAAAAGGCCTACGCCGTCATCCTCTACGCCCCGTCGGACAAGGCCACGCTGAAACGACGCATCCCGGACACCTTCCCCGAAAAAGACTATATAAAAGAGGTGTACGAACACCTGCAATACTACTACCAGATGGCAATGGGCGACGGCCTGGGCTGCGTACGCGAGTTCGACCTCGAGGACTTCTGCCGCAAGTTCAAGCATTTCCCCGTCCCCGTGGACAGCGCGCTGAACATCCTGACCCAAGCCGGCTACCTGGACTATACGGACGAACAGGACAATGCCTCGCGTGTGCTCTTCACCGTCCGCCGCGACGAACTCTACCGGCTGAACACCCTGGGCGAGGAAGCCGACCTCCTCATCCGCCTGCTCCTGCGCCTTTATACGGGACTGTTCACCGACTATGCCTTCATCGACGAGGCATCCCTGGCCACGCGCACCGGCCTCAGCCGCCATCAGGTGTACGGAATCCTGCTGAACCTGTCGCGCATGCATATCATCCATTACATCCCCCGCAAGAAGATACCACATATCATCTATACGCGCGAACGGACGGAACTGTCGCGCCTCCACCTCCCGCCCGCCGTCTACGAAGAGCGGAAAAAGCGCTACGAGACGCGCATCAACGCCATGCTGGACTACGTGGAGAACGATACCGTATGCCGCAGCCGCCTGCTCCTGCACTACTTCGGCGAGAAGAACGAACACGATTGCGGCCAGTGCGACACATGCCTATCCTTGCGCAACCACCCGAAAGACGACACGCCCCCGCAAAAGGAAATCCGCCAACGCATCCTCCAGGCCGTGTCCGTCCGGCCGCTGACCCCCGTTGAAGTGGCCGGCGCCGTTCCCGTGGCGGTGGACGCCTTGACAGACGCCCTGCACGCCCTGCTGGACGAAAGGCGCCTCGTCCGTGAAAACGGCCTGCTGAAAATACGGGAGGAAAACAAATAATTCACTACATTTGCAACCGAAACATCTAACCAACCCAAGATATAAACAGAAACAGACATGGGATTCTTCAAATCATTCTTCTCGGGCAAACCCGACAATCCGATGGCCGAACAGGAAAAGGCCCGGCAAAAGAACTTCGACATATTCAAGTATGACGGCATCCGCGCCCAACGGATGGGGCGCCAGGACTACGCCATCAAGTGCTTCACCGAGGCACTGGCCCTGCACGACGACTTCGAGACACGCGGCCACCTGGTCCGCTCGTACATACAGGTCAACCAACTGGACGAGGCCCGCCAACAACTGGAACGCATGACCCAGTTGGAGCCTACGCACACCGACACATGGCTCACCCTGGCCAACGTCTGCTACATGCAAGAGGACTACGCCGCCATGGCCGAAGCCGCCCAAAAGGCCATTGCCCTGGAAGAAGGCAACGCCATAGCCCATTACCTGCTGGCCAAGGCCGACAACGGACAGGGCAACGGGCTGATGTGCATCGCACACCTCACACAGGCCATCACCCTGAAGGAAGACTTCACCGAAGCCCGCCTGCTCCGCGCCGAAGCCCTGGCCCACATGCAACAATACAAAGAAGCCCTGGACGACGTGGAAGCCATCCTCGCCCAAGACCCCGACGAGGAAAGCGCCCTGCTGCTGCGCGGACGCATAGCCGAGGCAACCCGGAATTTTGAGGGAGCCGAAGCCGACTTTCGCCACATCACGGAAATCAATCCTTTCAACGAACAGGCCTACCTCTGCCTGGGACGTCTACACATCGCACAAAAGAAACTGACGGAAGCCATCACCTTGCTGGACGAAGCCATCGAACTGAACCCCGACAGCCCCACCCTCTATCACGAGCGAGGCCGCGCCAAACTGCTGAACGGCGACAAGGAAGGTTCAATGGAAGATCTGAAAAAAGAACTGGAACTGAACCCCAAGGAAGCAGAACGGCTGAACGGAGAATTCGACAACAAACCGCTGGTACAACAGACCGATGTACTGGGACTATAAAAACTTTTTAAGGAAGAATGAAGAATGGGCGCGTAGCGTCGAAGGAAACGGAGGAGAACCTGACTCAATTCTTCACTCTTAATTCTTCATTCTTCATTTATCAATTTATGAAACACTCTACCATTCTTTCCCTCGCGTTGGCATTAGCCACCCTGACAGCATGCAACACCAAGAAAAGCCAACAACCCGCAGAGCCCCAACCGACCACGGAAATCAACCTCATGACCTACAACGTACACAACTGCATCGGCCTGGACGACCAGCGTGATTATCACCGCATAGCCGAAGTCATCCGCCAAGTTTCCCCCGACGTAGTAGCTCTTCAGGAACTGGACAGCGTGACGGGACGCAACGAAGGAGTCGATGCCCTCGACAGTCTGCGCGCCTTGACAGGCATGCATGCCTTCTTCTCCGCCGCTATCCCTTACGATGGAGGCAGCTATGGCATCGGCATTCTTTCCAAAGAGAAACCGCTGGCCATCCGCACACTCCCCATGCCCGGCCGCGAGGAAGCGCGGACGATGATCGTGGCCGAATTCAAGGACTACGTGTTCTGCGCCACCCACCAATCTCTCACGCCGGAAGACCAGGAAGCCTCCGTCCCCCTCATCCTGCAGGCCACGGACAGCATTGGCAAACCTGTGTTCCTGGCCGGCGATATGAACTCGCATCCGTATGAAAAGCCCCAGCAACTCCTGCGGGAACACTTCATCACCCTCAACGACACGACGGCCCATACCTTCCCCGCCGACCAGCCCCAGGAATGCATTGACTATATCTATGCTTACGCGGGCAACGGCCATTCCTTCGAAGTGACACAAGACACGGTCATCGCCGAACCGAAGGCTTCGGACCATCGGCCGGTGAGCGTGAAGGTAACTGTCAAGTAAGTCAGGACAAACACCCTTAACCAAACAACATGGACATACAAATCCGACGGGAACAGCCTGCTGATTACCGCGAGGCAGAACGAGTGACGCGGGAGGCCTTTTGGAACTATTATTCACCCGGATGCACGGAACATTACCTGCTGCATATCATGCGCGATTCACCCAGTTTTATCCCTGAGCTGGATTTCGTAGCCGTAACGGATGGCAAAATCATTGGGTCGGTCATTTTCATGAAGTCGTTTATCCTGGGCGATGACGGCCATCGGCATGAGGTATTGTCTTTGGGACCGATAGCCGTGCTCCCGGCCTTCCAGCGCCAAGGAGTGGGACGCAAGTTGATAGAACACGCCCGCGCCGCAGCCCAAGAGGCCGGCTACCGGGCCATCCTGCTGTGTGGCGATCCGGCCTATTATTCGAAAAACGGTTTTACGGCAGCGGAGCAATTCGGCATACGCACCTCGGATAACAAGTATTTTGTCGCCCTGCAGGCCTGCCCGCTCTATACGGATGCCCTGAAAGGCGTGGCCGGCCGTTATTTTGAAGATGAGATATATCAGGTGGACGAAGCTGCGGCAATGGCCTTCGATGCCGGTTTTCCTCCCAAAGAACGGCGTTCGGATACCCCCACGCAACGACGCTTCGAAGAAATTGCGGCCATGCAAAGAGATTACAAGTAAGTCCCCTCCAGAACGCACGGGATGCCGCCCTATCTATCGCAGACGGGACGGCACAATTCATGAAGAGTAAAGCGATTAACCCGTTGGCGGAATTAATCGGAGCATAATAGGCCATGGGCGGAGATATCTGCGGGCAAAGGCGGAGATATCTGCGAGCAAGGACGGAGATATCTCCGGACAAGAACGGGGATATCCCCCCGCAATGCCGTGTGACTGACCGACAGGATAAAGTACATATGGGCCTTCATTCCGCCAACGGGTGCGATTAATATAAAGTTGCGTCATTCACTTCCTCCGCCCAGGGCGTGGTAGAGTTCTATCACGCCCTGTATTTCATCATAACGGTCCGAGGCAACTGCCAACTGTGCCGAGAGCAGGGATTGCCGGGCGGTAAGCACCTGGAGGTAGTTCGTGTCCGCCGAGTTTTCCATCAGCAGTTCCGTGTCGCCCAGCGTGATAGTGAGTTGCTCCACCTGCCCGTTGTCCAGTCGGATGCGTTCGCGGGCAGTCTGCCACTGGGCCAGGGCGTTGTTCACCTCATTGCCTGCATCCAGCAGGGACTGGCGGAATTGCAGCACGGCTTCCTCTTGCTGCGCCTTGGCAATCTTCAGGTTAGCCAGGTTCTGCCCGCGGTTGAAGAGGGGTTGCACCAGCGAGCCGACAGCCTGGAGCAGCCATGCACCGGGGTTGGCCACGACCGCTCCCCCGCTATTGGTCCACCCGGCCGAGCCACTGAGGGTTATCGAAGGATAGAAAGCCGCACGGGCGGAGTTGGTGGCATAGAAGGCCTGCATCAGGTTTGCCTCAGCCTGGCGCACGTCGGGACGGCGGGACAGAAGGTCGAGCGGCACCCCCACGCTAAGGTGGGAAGGAAAGTGCTGTCCGTCCATCGTACCGCGTTCCAGGCGCCGGGGTGTCAGACCGACAAAGACGCAAAGGGCATTTTCCTGCTCGATGGCCTGCTGCTGAAGGCTGAGCAGCGATGATTCGGCAGCCATCCGCGAGGCTTCGGCCTGTGCCAGTGTGGCACGGTCGGCCTGCCCCGCCTGCATCAGGACGGCGAGGCTGCGGACGTATTCGCGCCAACTCTCGGCCGTCTGTTCGGTGATGCGTATCTGTTCGTCCAGCATCAGCAGGGCATAGTAGCTGTCGGCCACGGTGGCGACGACCTGCGTCTGCATGGCCTGCCTGTAAGCATCGCTGGCGAGGAGCGAGGCCAGGGCTTGCCGCTTGGAGTTGCGCAACTTGCCGAAGAGGTCGATTTCCCACGAAGCAGAGGCGCCCACGCTGTACGTCTTCTGCGTCTTCTGCCCGTCGAAACTCGACAGGGTGCCTGTCGGCTCCAATTGTACGGAGGGCAGGTAGGCCAGCTTCGACTGGCGCAGGGTGGCTTGCGCTTCCTCCACTTGCAGACGGGCTACGGCCAGGTCGGCATTTGCCGCCAATCCCTGTCGGATGAGTTGTTGCAGGCAAGTGTCGGTGAAGAGCTCTTCCCACCGCAACGTAGCGATGGAACGGGTGGTGTCCGGGCGTGCTTCGGGACGGTAGAGGCTGTCCATGTCAGCCACCGCCTGCGCCGGACGCTCGTAATTGGTGTAGATGCCGCACGAGGCCAACATTACGGCGGCAAACACTATCAGGGTATGTCTCAACATATTCATATCAATAAAGGACTTACAAACTAATAAACTTGTCTACTCACAATGAGGGTTATTCATCACGCTTCCGCGCGGGCATCAGCCTTTCCTGCATCGCCTGGAAGACGATGAACAAGGCGGGCACCACAAAGAGCAGAGCCAGCGTGCCCACCAGCAGTCCGCCCACCACGCCGGTGCCGAGCGAGATGTTGCCATTGGCGCCCGCTCCGCTGGCGAAGACCAGGGGGAGCATGCCGATGGCCATGCAAAGCACCGTCATGAGGATAGGACGCAAGCGGATGGCAGCAGCCGACACGGCGGCCTGAGCCAGCGTCATGCCCTGTCGGCGGCGCGTGGCGGCGTACTCGGTGATGAGGATAGCCGTCTTGGCCAGCAGGCCGATGAGCATGATGAGTCCCGTCTGCATGTAGATGTTGTTCTCCAACCCGCACAGATTGCTCAGTGCGAAGCTACCCACCAGACCGAAGGGCACGCTGAGCATCACGGCCAGCGGTACGAAGAGGCTCTCGTAGAGCGCACAGAGGATGAGGTAGATGAAGACGATACAGATGGCGAAGACGATGACCGTGTTCGACCCGCTGCCCGCCTCCTCACGGGTGATGCCGGCGTATTCGTAGCCGTAGCCCACGGGCAGGGTTTCCTTGGCCACTTCGGCCACGGCGTTGATGACGTCGCCCGACGAGTATCCGTCGTTCATCATGGCATTGACCTGGATGCTGCTGTAGAGGTTGAAGCGCGTCAACGTCTCCGGCCCGTAAGCCTTGGTCAGGGTGACAAACTGACCGATGGGAGCCATGTCGCCGTCTTCGGTGCGGACAAACATATTGTTCAGCGCGTCCGTGTCCAAGCGGAAATCCTTGTCGGCCTGGATGTAGACGCGATAGAGTTTGGAGAAGCGGTTGAGGTTGGAGGCATAGTTACCGCCGATGTAGCCGGACATTACCGAGAGGACGTCGCTGGGCGAGACACCCATGCGCTTGCACCGCGCGGCATCCACTTCGACCAGATATTGCGGGAACTTAGTGTCGAACGTCGTATAGGCCATTTGCACCTCCGGACGGGCGTTGAGGGCGGCAATGAACTTGTCCGTATGCTCCTTCAGCGTCTCTATCGAGCCTCCGGTGCGGTCCTGCACGTAGAGTTCCACGCCACTGCCGGTGGAGTATCCCATGATGGTGGGCTGGGCGAAGGCGAAGAGCTTGGCGCTGTGGACGTTCGCCGTCCGGCGGTATATCTCGCTGATGACCGACGTGATGTAGTCCTCGTCGTCGGGACGCTCACTCCAGTTCTTCAGTTTGATGATGAGCATACCGCCGCTCGGTGCCTGACCGCCCATCATGCTGTAGCCCGACACGTTGGAGTAGCGTTCAATCTGCGGAATGTCCTTGATGCAGGCCTCCACCTCCTCCATCGCCTTGATGGTCTGGTGCAGGCTGCTTCCCGGCGGGGTGGTGACGTTGACAAAGACGGTACCCATGTCCTCGTCGGGCACAAGTCCCGTCTTGGTGCTGCGCATCAGTACAACGAGCAAAGCTACAGCAGCTGCTATCCCCACACCGATGAGCCACTTGCGACGGAAGAACCACTTCACGCCTCCCTTGTATTTATAGACCAGCTGGTTGAAGGCAGCCTCGAAGGCATGATGGAAACGGGAAGAGAAGCTCAGTTTCTCGCCGGTCTTCTTGTCCATGTGGGGCGTCATTATCAGTGCGCACAGGGCGGGGCAGGTGGTCAGGGCATTGAGTGCCGACAATCCCACGGCCACGGCCATAGTCAGACCGAACTGCATGTAGAACGTGCCGCTCGTGCCACCCATGAATGACGTGGGGATGAACACCGCCATGAACACGAGCGAGGTGGTGACGATGGCCGACGCGATGCCGTCCATAGCACGGGTCGTAGCCCGGTAAGGCGAACGCACTCCCTCGTCGAACTGTGCCTGCACCGCCTCCACGACCACGATGGCATCGTCCACCACCGTACCAATGACCAATACCAAGGCAAATAAGGTTAAAAGATTAAGGGAAAAGCCCACCACATAGAGGAAGGCGAACGTGCCCACCAGCGACACGATGACCGACACGGCCGGTATGACCGTGGAACGTATGCTCTGCAGGAAGACATATACGACGAGGATAACGAGGATGATGGCCTCGACCAACGTCTTCACCACCTCGTGGATAGAGGCGTCGAGGAACTCCTTGGTGCTCATCACGTCCACCAGTTCCAGCCCCTTGGGCAGTTCTTGGCGCACTTCTTCCATCAGCCGGTCTATCTCGGTGATAATCTCATTGGCGTTCGAGCCTGCCGTCTGCGATATCATGGCCGTGGCACCGGGGTGTCCGTCGATCTCACTATTGTAGGCATAACTCTGTGCTCCCAGTTCTATCTTGGCGATATCGTTCAGCCGCAACACTTCGCCGCTCTCCAATGCCTTCACCACGATGTTGCCGAATTCCTCGGCGGTCTCATATCGGCCCCGATATTTCAGGGTATATTGAAAGGTATTCTCCGAGTCCTCGCCCAGTGTGCCCGTGGCGGCCTCTACGTTCTGTTCATCAAGCACGGCGGTCACATCGTCGGGCACCAGGTTGTATTGGGCCATCCGTTGCGGGTCGAGCCAGATGCGCATGGCATAGTCGCCGCCCATCACATTGACGTTGCCCACGCCGCTGACGCGTGACAGGCGCGGTTCGATGTTTATCTTGAAATAGTTGTTGATGAACGTCTGGTCATACGAGTCGTCGGGACTATACAACGCGATAATCTTCAGCATGGAGTTCTGTCGCTTCTCCACCGTCACGCCAATCTTGGTGACTTCGGCGGGCAACAGTCCCTCGGCCTCGCTGACGCGGTTCTTGGTGTTGATGGTGGCCATGTCCGGGTCAGTCCCCTGCTTGAAGTACACCATGATGCTGCCCGAGCCGGTGTTGGTCGAGGTAGAGGTCATGTAGAGCATGTCCTCCACGCCGTTGATGGCCTCCTCCAGGGGGATGACCACGGACTTCTGCACGGTCTCGGCATTGGCACCCGTGTAGGTGGCAGACACGCTGACGGTGGGCGTGGCAATGTCGGGATATTGCTCCATCGGCAAGTTGACCAAGCCGATAAGCCCCACCAGCAGGATAAGCACCGACACGACGCAGGCCAAGATGGGGCGGTCTATAAAGAGTTTCAGTTTCATAATACGTAGCTATAATATAATGAGGTAGTAATCTTGAAAAAAATTCTTCCTGAGTACCGAGCTGATTCCTTGAAAATTCTCAAGCAATCAACCGTTGAATTTGTGAGCGCACTCCTCAAGCTCCCTTGAGCGATGTCCTCAAGCTCCCTTGAGCGCACTCCTCAAGCATGCTTGAGCGGTGTCCTCAAGCCTGCTTGAGCGCATCGCTCACAAAATCCTTATGGGATAGGGGTACCCTCTTGCAGCAGGCCGGCACCTTCGGCCACGATGACATCGCCTGCCTTCAGCCCGCTCTCCACGATGTACTCCTGTCCGTCGCTGACGGGGAAGACGGTGACTTGCGCCGAAGTGGCTTTACCGTCCACCACTCTGTATACGAATACCTTGTCCTGTATCTCGTAGGTAGCCTCCTGCGGCACGACCAGCACGCTGTCCCGCTGATAGGGGAAGACGAGCGTGGCGCTGCTGCCGTTGCGCAGCATCCGTTCGGAATTGGGGAAGGTGGCCCGCAGGCTCACCGCGCCCGTGCCGCTGCTGATGGTTCCGCTGATGGCGTCGATGTGCCCCGTGTGGGCATACGGCTGGCCGTCGCTCAGCCGCAGCGAGACTTCGGGCATCTGCGCCAAGGTCTTGTCCAGCGTTCCGTGCTCACGGATGAGGCCCAGCACCTGGCTCTCGGTCAGGGAGAAGTAGACGTACATCTCCTCGTCGTCGGAGACGGTGGTGAGCGGGGTCTGGATGCTGGCGTCGACCAACGCCCCCACGCGGTAGGGAATCATGCTCGCCACGCCGTCCACGGGGCTTTTCACCACGGTGTACGACAGGTCATTCCTGGCGCTCGTTTCCTGCGCCTTGGCCTGCGCCAAAGCCGCCTCGGCCTCCAGCAGCGAGTTCTTGGCCGTTTGCAGGTCGAAGGCGGACACCACCTTATTGTCGAAGAGCGTCTGCTTGCTGTCGGCGGTCATGCGGGCGGTAGCCACGGCCGCCTCGGCGCTGCGCACGTTGGCCACGGCTGTTTCCAGTGCCGCCCGGTAGGGCACCTGGTCGATGATGAACAGCGGTTGCCCCTTGCTCACCTTCGCGCCTTCGTCGATGCACACCTCGGTGATGGTGCCGCTCACCTGCGGGCGAATCTCCACGCTCTGCCGTCCTTCGACCACGGCGGTGTACTCACGCGTCAACGTGCGATCCGTTGGGCTAAGTGTCAATGTCTTATACTGTGCCCCGCCACTCTGCTGCGGGGCGTCCTTGCACGCGGCCAGGCACACGAGGCACAGGCCGCAGACGGTAGTCCGTCCAAACAATCTTGTCATCCTTGTCATAACGTATTCTATTGAAATCGGGGGCAAAGTTACGGGGCAACAGATGGGGGATTCTCGTCCGAATCCTTATTAGATTGGTTCCAAACCGGGCGTTACTGTTTTTTTGCTTTAAGAGTGCTAATAAGATGGAAAACGCTTCGGCGCTTACGGGTTTTGCCTTACTTTTACGCCCGGAAACATTCCTTTCTTCAAACTCTAACCTATTATAGAATAATGGAGAACCTGCAAGAGACAATGACGGCCTGGTTGCGCAGCGGCCAGACAGCCGAAGGACAGATGGAAATCGCCACCTACGGCAACAACCTGCTGATGGCGCAAGTGACGGGAACGGACTTCCGCTTGCGCAATGACTGGCCGCCCCAACAATGGCACGTGTTCCTGCATGTGCACGAGGGCGAACTGCGCCTGACGGCCAACGGCGACCGCATAGGGTTCGATGCGCCGGTGTACGTGGACTTTCTCTCCAACGCCCGATGGACGGACGTGACCTTCGTGGGCCGTTACCGCGCTTGCTTCGTGCTGGTCGAACAGCAATTCTTCATGGAGTCCACCCAACAGATGCGCAGCAAGGTAAGCGAAGGCATGATGCGGTTCGCCCAGTCGCCCTTCTCCCCGATGAACGAATCTGAAAGCAAGCGCCTGCTACAGCTGGAAGAGGCCATGATGGCCACCCTGCGCGACGGGCGAAGCGTGTTTGTCCGCGAACTGCTCCAGACCATGGCCTGCGCCTGGCTGTACGAACTGTGGAACATCTTCTTCCGCCGCCTGCAAGCCTCGCGCACAGAGGCCAAGCCCCATTGGGGGGACACAGCCGCGCAATTCTTCTACCTGGCCCACACGCATTGCCGCGAGCAACACGAAGTGGGGTGGTACGCCCGGCAGGTGGGGCTTTCGCCCGACGCGCTGTCCGCCGCCTTGAAGCGTTTCTGCGGCAAGACGGCAGGCACCATCCTGACGGAACTGCTGACGGAGGAGGCCAAAGTCTGCCTGCGCAACCCGTCACTGTCCGTGCAGGAGGTGGCCGAGATGCTGCACTTTGCCGACCAGTCGGCCTTCGGAAAGTTCTTCAAGCGGCAGTGCGGCGTGTCGCCCATGCAATACAAAAAGGAGACAGAGCAGCCCGGATAAAGTTTTTTTGCCGGTTAAAGCCAAAAAAAAGCAGACTTTTGCTTGTTTTTCACAGAAAAGCATTACTTTTGCCGCGTAATCAAAACGAGAATACAAAGCACTGAGAACTTATGAAGTCATTTAACTACGCATATTACTTCTTCTTTTACTTTTACTTTAGCCACAAAGTAGAGCGGGAGTTTGTATGTGTCAAGTGACAGTGACGCTTAAGAACCAAGGACAATGAATTAAGCAACGATATGAATCCCGCTCCCCTACCGAGGAAGCGGGATTTTTTGTTAGTACAAAGTTATATGAAACGAATAGCCATCCAAGGAACCCTGGGTTCCTACCACGACATCGCGGCACACCGCTACTTCGAGGGCGAGGACATCGAACTCATCTGCTGCGCCACCTTCGAAGAGGTATTCAACGCCATCCGGCAGGACAGCCACACCATCGGGATGCTGGCCATAGAGAACACCATCGCGGGCAGCCTGCTGCACAACTACGAACTGCTGCGCCAGAGCGGCACGCAGGTGGTGGGCGAATACAAGCTGCGCATCAGCCACAGCTTCGTCTGCCTGCCCGAAGACGACTGGGACAGCATCCGGGAAGTACACTCACACCCCATCGCCCTGATGCAGTGCCGCGACTTCCTGAGCCGCCACCCGCACATCAAGGTCGTCGAAGGCGAGGACACCGCCCTCAGCGCAGAGATTATCCACCGCGACAGCCTCTACGGGCACGCTGCCATCTGCTCGAAGTACGCCGCCGAGCTCTACGGCATGAAGGTGCTGGAAGAGGGCATCGAGACCAACAAGCACAACTTCACGCGCTTCCTCGTCGTGGCGGACCCCTGGCAGGTGGACGACCTGAACCGCCAACGCACCCGCGAACCCAACAAGGCCAGCATGGTCTTCACCCTGCCGCACCAGGAGGGGAGCCTGTCGCAAGTGCTCAGCATCCTGTCGTTCTACCGCATCAACCTCACCAAGATACAGTCGCTGCCCATCATCGGCCGCGAGTGGGAATACGAATTCTACGTGGACGTCATGTTCGACCAGATGCTGCGCTACAAGCAGGCCATCGCGGCCATCAGTCCACTGACCAAGCAACTTAAAATTTTAGGAGAATACGAAGATGGAAAAGCAAGCATCCAGTAAAGCTACGAGTTACAGGCCCGCCGACCGCCTGGCAGGCGTGAGCGAATACTACTTCTCGCGCAAGCTGAAGGAAGTGGCCGAGATGAACGCCAAGGGGCTGGACGTCATCAGCCTGGGCATCGGCAGCCCGGACATGCCGCCTTCGGAGGAGACGATACGCACCCTGTGCCAAGCCGCCAACAACCCCGACGGCCACGGCTACATGCCCTACGTGGGCATACCCGAACTGCGGCAGGCCTTTGCCGACTGGTACCGCCGCTGGTACGGCGTCAGCCTGGACCCGAAGACGGAAATCCAGCCGCTCATCGGCTCGAAGGAAGGCATCCTGCACGTCACGCTGGCCTTCGTCAACCCCGGCGACCAGGTGCTGGTGCCCAACCCGGGCTACCCCACGTACACCTCGCTCAGCCGACTGCTGGGCGCGGAGGTCGTCCCCTACGACCTGAAGGAAGAGGACGGCTGGATGCCCGACTGGGACGGGCTGGAGGCGATGGACACGAGCCGCGTCCGCCTGATGTGGACCAACTATCCCAACATGCCCACCGGCGCGCCCGCCACGCCGGAGCTGTACGAACGGTTGGTGGACTTCGCGCGGAGGCGGGGCATCGTCATCGTCAACGACAACCCGTACAGCTTCATCCTCAACGACCACCCGCTGAGCATCCTCGCCGTGCCCGGCGCACGGGACTGCTGCATCGAGTTCAACTCCATGAGCAAGAGCCACAACATGCCCGGCTGGCGCATCGGGATGCTGGCCTCGAACGCGCAGTTCGTCCAGTGGGTCCTGAAGGTGAAGAGCAACATAGACAGCGGCATGTTCCGCGCCATGCAGCTGGCCGCCGCCACGGCCCTGGAGGCGGACACCGCGTGGTACGAGGGCAACAACGCCAACTACCGCCGCCGCCGCGCCCTGGCCGAGGACATCATGCACGCCCTGGGCTGCACGTTCGACCCGCGGCAGGCCGGCATGTTCCTCTGGGGCCGCATCCCCGACATATATAATAATGTGGAGGAACTGACCGAGCGCGTGCTTCACGAGGCCCGCGTCTTCCTGACCCCCGGCTTCATCTTCGGCACGAACGGGGCGAGGTATATCCGCATCTCGCTCTGCTGCAAGGACGAGCGGCTGCGCGAGGCGTTGGAACGCATCCGCCAGGCCTTCTGAAAACACGACCCGACGCCGCTGAAACTGCGACCCGACGCCGTTACAAACGCGACCCGACGCATTTTTAACGGCGACCCGACGGCGTTGAAAACGCGCCCCGACGCATTTTTAACGACAACCCGACGCATTTTTGACGACAATACGTCGCTTTTAAGTTGAGATAATAAAGAATTACAAAACCAATAAAAACCCAATGATTATGGAACTCCAACTCGAACCCATCAAGCTGCCCGGCGTCCCCGAGGAACGCCCGCTGGTCATCGCCGGCCCGTGCAGCGCCGAGACCGAAGAACAAGTGATGAACACCGCCCGCCAACTGGCCGACAAAGGGCTGAAGATATTCCGCGCCGGCATCTGGAAACCGCGCACCAAGCCCGGCGGCTTCGAAGGCATCGGCGTCGAAGGCCTGGCCTGGCTCAAGCAGGTGAAGCAGGAGACGGGCATGTACGTCTGCACCGAAGTGGCCACCGCCAAGCACGTCTACGAATGCCTCAAGGC
>DHKFC23501__coassemble_1276_pt1 | contig 19984 bp, 15 predicted proteins | sample DHKFC23501__metabat2_low_PE_030 | metagenome-assembled genome bin DHKFC23501
TGGTTAATGATAAATGGTTAATAGGCTTGTGCATGGTTCCTTTTGCTACGTATTAACCATTAACCATTTATCATTAATCATTGCGGCCTTCAGCCGCCAAATTCCTATTTAACGTATAAACTAAATACGGACATTACCTATCAACCCACTTTCACCCGCTGGCCGGCTGTCACGAACAACGGCCGCGCAAACCATTTCTTGAACATCCACGTCACGGCCCAATAGAGGACGAAGGCAGACAGGAATCCCGCTATGGCGTCGATGACATAATGGGCCTGGATATATACCGTCGCCCCACACAGCAGCAGATAGAGCGGCAACAAGCAGACAAAGAGCCGACGACTGCCCCGCCACGCCATAATCATCAGAATGGTCGAGATGCCCACGTGCGAACTGGGGAAAGCCGCCGTGGGACGCTCGCCCACCTGCTGCGAACTCTCCACCAGGCTGTAGAAGAAACCGTGCTCGTAGCCGGGACCGGGCAACAACTCCTGATGGTGGTTGAAGTAATCGCCGATGGCCGGAAAAACACCCCGCGCCACGTTGTCCGCACCGATGGCGGGAAAGTAGAACTGCGGGCCGGCCACAGGCAAGAAGATATAGATGAAGTAATAGATGAAAAACGACGTGATGATGACAAAGGATATCTTCTCCAACAAGTCATAGCGGTAAATGAAATACCACAACACGACGATGAGCATCATCGGATAATAGAAGAAATAGCCCAGATTGAGCGGCTCGCTGACCCACAACTGCGGCAGGCACTGGCTGAACCAGATGGCCGGTTGCCCGCCAAACAAACTCTGCTCCGCCGAGGCAAAGAGGTGATCCAGGTTGGGGAACAGACGGTTGAACTCATACGTGTCCGGATACCAGTAGGACAGCAACGACATCTGTACCACCACCCGCACAAAAGCAGCGAACTTGCACGGAGCCAGCCGATAGAGGTACATCAGCACGAAGGTGACGGCGGCAATGAGCACGCGGTCCCACAACATCCCCGCCGGATGGTCCATCCGGTCATGAAGGAGGACTATCAGCAACGATGTCAGCAGATTGTATATCAGTGATATCTTTTCTATCGCGAACAGACCCTTGTAGGTCTCCACCCGCTTGAATATGTCTATAACCATCCGTTTTCCTTATACCACGCCACCGTCAGGCGCACGCCCCGGTCCAGGTCGTAAGCAGGAGCATAGCCCAGCTCACGGACTGCGGGACCTGTATCGCACCGCCAGTTGCGCTGTTTCATAATGTGATACTTGTCGCGGTTGAGCGTACTGGCCTTCTTACGGCGCTTCGCCCACCATTCAGCGCACAAAGATACGATTTTCAACGCAAACAACGGCAACTTCAAGCGGATAACCCACGGATTTCCCATCTCACGAATCAAAAGGTCCGAGAAAGTACGGCTGCTGTACACCTGTCCGTCGGACAAGAAATAGGCACGTCGCGCCACGCCCTTCCCGATGGCCAGGAAGACAGCCTGCACCACGTCGGCCACATAGACAAAGGTCAGGTCCTGACGGCGGAAGCCGGCGGCCACGTCCACGTGACGCCGGATGCTCTGAGCCATCAGGTAGTAGTCGCGCTCGCGGGGACCGTAAACCCCCGTGGGACGGAAGATGACATAAGGAAAGCCCTCCAGCCGCTGGAGATACTGCTCAGTCTTCAGCTTGCTGCGCCCGTAGGCGGTATCGGGACAAGGAGTGTCCGAGTCGCAGATGGGTTCGTACGTCCGTTCGTGCACCGGGCCAAAGACGCTGAGCGTGCTGATGAAGATAAACTGCCGGGGCACAAGGTCCAGCTCGCGCAACGCATCGATGAAGTCGCATGTCTGCCGATGGTTCATACGCTCGAAGTCCGCCGGATCGATGCACTTGGTGACGCCCGCACAATGGACAATATAGTCAAAACGCCCGTGCCCGGCCAGTTGGCGGCGCAGGACATCGGACTTGCCGAAGTCCAATTCGAGGAAGTGAATGCGCGGGTCTTGCAGGTAGGCCCGGCTGCTCGTGGCACGTACCCCTGCCCAAGTGTCGAAGCCACGGCGCACGGCCTCCTCCACGAGAAAGCTGCCGATGAAACCGCTGGCGCCGGTGATGAGGACGCTGCCGCCCGATTCTTTGTTCTTCATTTTTTCATTCTTCATTTAATCGGTTCCACATGAATGCTGATATACGTTCCCTTGCCAAACTCTTCGCGCAGGCGCTGCTCGATGATTGTCGCCCGGCGATGCGCTTCCTCCAAAGGCAGCCCGCCATCCATGCGGACATGCAGGTCGATGGAGCAGGCATTGCCGATACGGCGTGTGCGCAGGTGATGAGGGGCGGTGATGCCGGGATAGGACTGTACGATACGGAGGATTTTCTCCTCCTCGGCGGCGGGCAGGGACTTTTCCAGCAGTTCGTTCATCGAGGGCACCAGCAGTTTGACAGACACCTTTATGATGAAGAAGCTGACAATGACCGCCGCAATAGGATCCAGGACTCTCCACCGGTCGCCCAGCAGGATGGCGCCACCGATGCCCGCCATCGTGCCAATGGATGAGAAGGCATCGCTGCGGTGATGCCAGGCATTGGCCACGACGGCCTGCGAGTTCAGCCGGCGGCCCTTATAGACGGTGTATTGGTAAAGCGCCTCCTTGGATACCACCGAGATGACAGCGGCCACCAGGGCCAACATGCCCGGTTCGGGCAGCACCTGCCCCCGGATGACGCTCCAGATGGACTGCATCCCGTTCCACAGGATGCCCACCCCCACCACCAAGAGGCAGAGGCCGATGATGGCCGTGGCCAGCGTTTCATACTTGCCGTGCCCGTAGTCATGCCCCTCGTCCTCAGGCTTGGACGAGATGCGCACGAAGACCAGCACGATGATGTCCGTCACGAAATCCGACAACGAATGCACGGCATCGGCCAGCATGGCCGCGCTATGCCCCACGATGCCGGCAAAGAACTTGAAGAGCAGCAACACGAGATTGACCACGCTGCCCACAATGGTCACCTTGTAAATCTGACGCTCGCGCGAAGCGGTATCCTCAGCAGATGTTTTCATACATATCCTTTTCCTAAACAGAACTTACATCAGGACTCAGAGGCACAAAGGCACACGCTATCCCAGGAGGACAGCCTGCGTCTGACATCCGTCCATTCTTAAGGGAGGCAAAGATAATACATCCGCACGGATTGGACGAATTTCTCCGGAGAAAAATCGGCCGGCAAAGGCCCCTCCGCACCCCCATATCCGCAAGCACGGGCGGGGATATCTCCGAATGCGGACAGGGATATCTCCAAGTACGGGCGAGGATATCTCCGAGTACGGGCGGGGATATCTCCGGACAAACGCCCGGACATATCAATTTTTTAGGCGGAAAATGAACGAAAAACAGCGGGAATTTGTTTACTTTGCATTATCATTCATTCCTCTATATATATCATGGGCAAGAAGAAAGAAAAACGAGAAAAGAAGGCGGGCAAACGCATGAGCAAGAAGCAACTGTCCGACCTGCTGACGGACTACCTGCACGAGAAAGGCAACGAAAGCGTGTCGCTGAAAAAGATATTCCAACAACTGCGCCTCACCACCCATCCGCTGAAAAGGCTGTGCATGGACCTGCTGGACGAACTGAAAGAGGACGACTACATCACAGAGACGGAGCACCACGTCTACCGCTTGCACCAACGCGGCGTGGAGATGACAGGACGGTTCGTGCGCAAAAGTAACGGCAAGAACTCCTTCATCCCCGACGACGGAGGAGACCCCATCTTCATCGCCGAACGCAACTCCGCCCACGCCATGAACAACGACCGCGTGCGCATAGCCTGCTACGCCCGCCGCCGGGGAAAAACAGCCGAAGGCGAGGTGCTGGAAATACTGGAGCGCGCCGCCGACAGCATCGTGGGCACCCTGGAGGTGACGCGCAACTATGCCTTCCTGCTGACCGAAAACCGCACGCTGGCCAACGACATCTTCATCCCCAAGGATAAACTGAAAGGCGGCAAGACGGGAGACAAGGCCGTGGTGAAAATCACCGAATGGCCGGACAAAGCCAAGAACCCCATCGGGCAAGTCGTCGACATCCTGGGCCGCGCAGGCGAGAACAACACGGAGATGCATGCCATCCTGGCGGAGTTCGGACTGCCCTACTCCTATCCGGAGAATGTGGAGGCGGCCGCGGACAAGATTCCGGACGAAATCCCCGCCGAAGAGATTGCCCGGCGCGAGGACTTCCGCCGCATCACCACCTTCACCATCGACCCGCGCGACGCCAAGGACTTCGACGACGCACTCTCCATACGAAGCCTGGGAGGCGGACTGTGGGAAGTGGGCGTACACATCGCCGACGTCACCCACTACGTGCGCGAAGGCACCGTCATCGACAAGGAGGCTCAACGGCGGGCCACGTCCGTCTATCTCGTGGACCGCACCATCCCGATGCTGCCCGAACGGCTCTGCAACCAGCTCTGCTCCCTCCGGCCGGACGAGGAGAAACTGGCGTACAGCGTCATCTTCCAGATGGACGACAAGGCCGAGGTGAAGTCATCGCGCATTGTCCACACCGTCATCCGGAGCGACCGGCGCTTCACCTACGAAGAGGCACAACAGGTCATCGAAACAGGCGAGGGGGACTACAAGTACGAACTGCTGCAACTGGACCGCATGGCCAAGCTCTTGCGCGAACGGCGCATGGCAGGCGGCGCGCTGGAGTTCGACCGCGTGGAGGTGAAGTTCGAGATTGACGAGAAGGGCAAACCGCTGCGCGTTTACTTCAAAGAGTCGAAAGATGCCAACAAGCTGGTGGAGGAATTCATGCTGCTGGCCAACCGCACCGTGGCCGAAGCCGTCGGGCGCGTGCCCAAAGGCAAGAAGGCGAAGGTCTTCCCCTATCGCATACACGACCTGCCCGACCCCGCCAAACTGGACACGCTGGCGCAGTTCATCGGCCGCTTCGGCTACAAACTGCGCACGGCAGGCAGCCGGAGCGACCTCTCCAAATCCATCAACCGCCTGCTGACGGACGTCAAAGGCAAGAAGGAACAGAACCTCATCGAGACCGTTTCCATCCGAGCCATGCAGAAAGCATGCTACTCCACACACAACATCGGACACTATGGACTGGGATTCGAATACTACACGCACTTCACCTCGCCCATCCGACGCTATCCGGACATGATGGTACACCGCCTGCTCACGAAGTATCTGGACGAACACGGCCGAACCGTCAGCGAGAAAAAATACGAGGACCTGTGCGAGCACAGCAGCGCCATGGAGCAACTGGCCGCACAGGCCGAGCGGGCCAGCGTGAAGTACAAACAGGTGGAGTTCATGCAGAAACACGTGGGACAGGTGTACGACGGGGTCATCTCCGGCGTCACCGAGTGGGGCCTCTACGTGGAACTGAACGAAAACAAATGCGAGGGCATGATTCCCATCCGCGACCTGGACGACGACTACTACGAGTATGACGAGAAGAACTACTGCCTGCGCGGACGGCGCAAGAAACAGGTCTACAGCCTGGGCGACGCCATCACGGTGAAGGTGGCCCGCGCCAATCTGGAGAAGAAGCAGCTGGACTTTGCGCTGGCGTAAGGAAGGGGCAGCATCATCCGCCGGCCCGCGTGCGGTAGTCCAGCGTGCCGTCAACCCAGGCAACAGACCTGGCCAGGCGCGACACGGCCTCCGCATCGTGACTCACCAGGACGACGGCACACGTGCGGTTGATCTCCGCCAGCAGGTCATAAAGACGGGTCGTCGAGTCCCTGTCCATGTAGGTATCCGGCTCGTCGAGCACAATAACTTCCGGGTCGGAGATGACCGCACGGCCCAGCAAAGCACGTTGCAGCTGTCCGCCACTCAGCGACCCGATGGCACGGTTGCCCAACCCTTCCAGCCCCATACGGGCCATCACGCTACGGGCTTGGGCACGGTCGGCGGCCGTATAACGGTACACAAGCGGCCGGCGACCGGACAGGCCGGAAAGCACCGCTTCCTCCACCGTAATGGGAAACTTGCGGTCGATGCTGCTGTATTGGGGCAGGTAGCCCATGGCAAACCTACGCACGCCGGCACCGCCACGGGCGGAATGGTAGACGATTTCGCCGGCGGCAGGCTTCAACAGGCCCAATATGCAGCGGACCAGCGTCGTCTTACCCCCGCCATTGGGACCGACGATGCCCAGGAAGTCACGCTCATACACCGTCAGGTTCACATCCGTCAGCACGGTCTTGACGCCATAGGCCACGCGCAGGTTCTTTATTTCAATCAAGGGAACAGGCATGAGAAGAGGGAATCGGATGAGGTCAAGGATTCGGAACTAATGATTCAGCCACATGCAGCATCTCCGCCGGCCAGTCATAGGCCAACGGATTGACGTCCACCACCCGCGTGCCGGTCTGCCGGGCAATCTGCGCGGCATTGCGCCGGTCAAACTCAGGCTGCACAAAGATAACGCGCACCCCCGCTTCGCGGCACGTGTCCACCAGCGCCTTCAGATAGGCCGGCGTAGGCTCCTTGCCCCCGGCCTCGATAGGTATCTGACGAAGCCCATAGTCGCGGGCGAAATAAGACAGAGCCGGATGATAAATCATGAACGCACGATCGGCATCGGGACGGGCCAACAGGACACGGCACAAGCTGTCCGTGCGGTCAATGACACGGCACAGGCTGTCGTACCGCTGCCGGTAGAAGGATTCACCCGCCGGATCCAGGCGGGTCAGGGCCTGCGTGATACCTCCGGCCATCAGACGGGCATTCAAGGCGGAATTCCAGACGTGAGGCTCTACACCCCCCTCCGGATGATGACCGTGTTCACGAATCAAGTCGATGCCTTCGGACAAGTCGAAGACCTGCAGGTCCGGTGCATTGGCGGTCAACCGCTCCGCCCACACTTGTTCAAAGCCCAAATAACCCGTGCGAAGCCAAGCCCGGCTTCCGGACAGGTCCACCAATTGCCGGGGCGTAGGGTCGTAGGTCTCGGGGCTGGCTCCCTTGGGCACAAGACTGACTACCCGGAAACGGTCGCCTGCCACCGCCTCCGTCAAATAACGGACAGGCTCAATGCTCACCGTAACGACCGGCTTGTCCGTCCCGGCCGTGCGCGGCGCGCAGGAAGACAAGACCCCCATCAGGGCCAGCAACATCACGACGTAGCGCGCCAACTTGCCCGCAAACATGGACAAAGTCGTCAACGTCAGGTTGCTGCGCATGAAGCCCAAAGCCACGGCAATAGCCTCGCCCACGAAAGGCAGGAAAGCAAAAAAAGCCATCAGCGCACCGCGCCCTTGCAGAAAACGCTGCATACGCTCCACCTTCTCCGGCTTCACGCCCAGATATTTCTCAATCCAGTCCGTACGCCCCAGACGCCCCAGCCAATAACACGTGAGGCCACCCAGCGTATTACCCAACGAAGCCGACAGCACACAAGCCCACGGTTTCAGGCCCATGGCCACCAGAGCCGCCATCACCAGTTCCGAACTGAAAGGCACAATGCTGCCCGCCAATAAAGCAGACAGAAACAGGCCCACATAGCCCCAGTCCGTCAGCAACCGTATCAACGCATCTAAGAAAGCATCCATAAATTCAACAGATAAATAAAGAATCCCGCCCACAAGACGGAAATAAAGAAGAGATTGGCCGCGCGTCCCCGCGTCAGCACAAACAAGTGGCCAACCAACACGCTGACACAGACCGCCAATGCCGACAACAGGCCGACACAAAGCAATGGTTGCAATGCGATGGCCAGGAAAAGACACACACACAGCAGGACAAAGAACCGCAGGCTGCAACGCGTGCGTATCTTGTCATCAAACCCGCGGGCCAACGCATGACTGCCTGCCACCAGAAACAGCACCAGGAGATAGGCCAACGTTCCCCAATCCCGTCCTTCAAATCCCTGAAAAACAGGGGAGAACCGAACCATCTCGTTAAATGGCGCCGTAAACAGCTCCATCTCGCCGTAGAACCAAGCATGCCCCAGCAGAAACCAGAAAGGGAACATCCAGCCCAACAACGAGCCGAAAAAGCTACGAAGCGACAGGGCTTGCAGGCTATAAGCCCCTATCCAATACAAGGGTACGAAAAACGTCAGCGAGGGTACGAAGAGTGCCCCTACTCCCACACAACCCGTCGCCAGGAACAAGTCTGTCGGCGCAGCAGGACTGCGGTAAGCACGGAACAGGAAGAAAAGCGAACCGACGATGGCCACTCCAGCAAGGTGTCCGGCCTGCAATCCGTACCAATCGGGACTGAGCGACACCAACAACAGATAGACCGCCGACTGAAACGAGGCCCGCTGACGGATAAGACCATAAGCGTTGTTGAGCAATATCAACAGATAGGCTGTCAGGATATGAACCAATAATCCTCCCCACCACAACACCATATCCGGCAAACCACCCACCAACTGTCCCCAAAGCGAGTTGTCCCTATCCGGAAGCCCGACAGAAGGCTGTGCCACCTGCACCACCAAGCGGCACAACACGGCCACAAGCAACGCCGCGGGCAGCGTGTACCGCCCGGACGTCACTCTGTATTGCAAACGCCTTTCCGCCATGCACCTACTCTACCTCAAAGATCAAAACCGATGTCGCGACGGAAGTATTTCTTGTCGAACCGGATTTGCTCGGCCACCCGGTAACTCTGAGCCAGTGCCTCTTCCTTCGTGGCACCATACGAGCATACAGCCAGTACACGGCCCCCCGAGGTAACCACATCCGTACCCGACACGGCCGTCCCGGCGTGGAACAGGATGCTGCCTCCACGGGCAGCTTCGTCCAGCCCCGTGATGACCTTTCCTTTCTCGTAGGCTTCGGGATAACCGCCGCTGACCATCATGACGCAGGCGGCCGCACGCGGGTCCGCCTCAACGGGATGTTGGTCCAGTTCGCCCTGCCAGGTGGCTTCCAACAGCTCCACCAGGTCGCTCTTGAGGCGCAGCATGACACTCTCTGTCTCGGGGTCGCCCATGCGGACGTTATACTCAATGACATAAGGATTGCCCCCCACGTTCATCAATCCCAGGAAAATAAAGCCTTTGTAGACAATATCCTCCTCGGCCAGACCGCGGACGGTCGGCTCGATGATGCGGGTACGCACTTTCTCCATGAACACCTCGTCGGCAAAGGGGACGGGCGTCACACTGCCCATACCACCCGTATTCAGGCCTTTGTCACCCTCACCGATGCGCTTGTAGTCCTTAGCCACCGGCAACACCTGATAGTGCGTGCCGTCGGTCAGCACGAAGACACTACACTCAATGCCGCTCAGATATTCCTCAATCAGCACCGTGGCACTGGCCTGGCCGAACATGCCGCCAAGCATCTCCTGCAACTCACGCTTCGCCTCGTCCAGCGTAGGGAGAATCAGCACACCCTTGCCGGCGCAAAGCCCGTCGGCTTTCAGCACATAAGGAGCGGAAAGGGTTTCGAGGAAAGCCAGTCCTTCAGCCAGGTTGGCAGCCGTCACGCTGAGGTGGCGCGCCGTAGGAATGCCGTGGCGCAGCATGAAATCCTTGGCAAAATCCTTGCTCCCCTCCAATCTTGCCCCCGACCGGGAAGGACCAATGACGGCGATGTGGCGTGTGGCCTCATCTTCCTGAAAAGCATCGTAGATGCCCTGCACCAGCGGGTCTTCGGGACCTACAACCACCATCTGCACGTCATGCTCCAAGGCGAATTGCTTGATGGCAGGGAAATCCGTCGCCTTCAAGGGGACATTCTCACCCACCTCACGCGTACCGGCATTGCCCGGCGCGATGTACAGTTTGTCCACACGGTTGCTTTGGGCTATCTTCCACGCCAATGCGTGTTCGCGGCCGCCCGAGCCGAGTAATAAGATGTTCATAAAAGTATAGTTTAATGATGAATGAAGAACGATGATGTATGAAGAACCGGCCGTACGGACTAAGCATCGGCCTTTTCTTCTTCTTCTTCATCTTCCCTCATTCCCTTGTTTTTAATTGCTTGAATTCTTCATTTCCGCAAATAGTCGTCGAAGTAGCGCGTAATCTTCTCGTGCAGGTGCACACGGTCCCGTCCCAACACATTGTGGTCATGTCCCGGATAGATGAAGAGATCGGGATAGGTGCGGGCATCCACGCAGGCCTTCATGAAGGACAGCGTATGCTGGGGCACGCACGTGCGGTCATGGTCATCATGGATGATAAGCAGGTGTCCCTTCAGTTGTCCGGCCAACTGCTTGAGGTCGCTGCCGGCATAGCCTTCGGGATTGGCCTGGGGCGTATCCATGTAGCGCTCGCCATACATCACCTCGTAATACTTCCAGTCAATGACCGGCCCGCCGGCCACACCCACCCGGAAGAGGTCGGGATAGCGCAGGACGAGCCCCGTGGTCATGTGACCGCCGAAACTCCAGCCATGCACACCGATGCGCCCGCCATCCACATAGGGCAATGTGCGGAGCCACTCGGCAGCCTTGGCCTGGTCCTTGCCCTCCTCGATGCCAAGATGGCGGAACGTGCAATTCTCAAAAGCCAGTCCGCGGTTGCTGCTGCCACGGTTGTCGATGGTGAACAGGATGTATCCCCGGTTGGCCATATAGAGGTCCCAGCCACGGGCGGCATACATATAGTTGGAAGCCAGCATCTGCGCGTGGGGACCGCCATAGACATAGACAATGACAGGATATTTCTTGGCCGGGTCAAAGTCTGCCGGCTTCAGCATCCGCCAATAAAGGGTGGTAGTATCGTCGGCGGCCTTCATCGTGCCGGTCTCGACAAGAGGCATGACCAGTCCGGCAAAGGGGTCAGGCGCCGTCAGCAGGCGTGCTGTAACTCGGGCGTTGGCGGTAGACACCAGGTCGATGTTTCGCGGCACGTCGGGAGTGGAATACTTGTCTATCAGATAGGTGCCCGACTTGGACAATTGGGCCGTGTGTACGCCCTCGCCGTTATCCAAAGCGGTCATCCGGCCGTCCTTCACACGCACCTTATATATATTGGTCTGCATGGGCGACTCTTTCGTACCTGCAATGTAGACTTCTTTCTTCTTCTCGTTGAAGCCCAGGACAGACTGCACCAGCCACGGGCCTTCGGTCAGCTGCGTGTGCATGTATTCGGATGTATATCTGCTGCCGAAGTCCGTCTCGTAGGTCTCGGGATATTTCCGTTTACTGAGGTCGAAGAGGTAGAGGTGGTTGAAACCGTCGCGCTGGCTCTGGTAGATGAACTTCGTGTCGTCCCAAGGCAGGAAAACGATAGGGTTCTGAGGCTCCACGTACTTCGGATGTTCCTCGGTGTAGAGTGTCTCGGCCAGCTTGCCGGTCTGTGCGTCATAGCGGCACAACTTTGCACAGTTCTGGTCGCGGTTCACCTCGATGAGGTACAGGGACTGCCCGTCAGGACTCCAGGATATGTTGGTAAAGTAGCGGTCAGTGGGGTCGCCTGTCTCCAAGTAGAGAGTTTGCCTGGTATCGGGATGGTAGATGCCCACCTGCACCTGATGGCTGGTCATGCCGGCCATGGGATAGCGGATAGGTTCCAACTCGCCCACACGGGCGGTGATGTCCACCAGCGGATACTCCGTCACCATGCTTTCGTCCATGCGGTAGAAGGCCAGGAGTGTCCCCGCCGGACTCCAGAAAGTCCCCTTGTAGATGCCGAATTCATTGCGGTGCACGCTCTGTCCGCACACCACGCCCTCCGGCTCCTGCGTGACGGCCTCTCCATCCACGTAGAGGTTGTTCTTCAGCGTATAGGCCACATGGCCGCTCACCGTGTTATAATCCACGTTGGCAGCGCCTTCCTCCGTTTCCCGCACGAAGGTAACACGCTTTTGCGTCCAGTCGTAGGTGATGAACTTGCCGTGCAGGGACAGCAGAGCCTGCGTCTTGTCGGCCCAAGGATAGCTCAGACCGTAGAGGTGGCTCGCCTGCCCCAAGTTGTCGGCCCCGAGCGCCGCATTGAGTTCTTCGCGGGTCAGGACCAGCGTCTCGCGGCCCGTCTTCGGGTCGACGGCCATCAGCGAGTCAATGCCGGGTTTCATAGCGGTGTCGCCCCACCATTGCAGGCCATAGAGGTCTTCGGTGTAGCGATAGGTCTCACCGCCGGGGATGAGGTCTTCCAACGTGGGCATCCGCAGGGAGGTCGCGGTGCCCGATACAGAATCTTGTGCCATAAGCATAGCCGGCGCCATCAGCAGGGCGCACATCGTTTTAATCAGCCGTTTCATAAGGGGTATTTGTATCAGTCTTCGGTTTCTCTTGTTGTTCTCCGGCCTCGCGTCGTTTCCGCTCCGGATAGGATTCGCCCGAACGGGGACGATGGTCGCGCTCGGGCCGGCGACGTTCCTTCTCGTCCGCACGGAAAGGGCGGCGCGGACCCGACGGACGGCGGTCACGGGAATCGCGTGCCTCGCCACGCCGCTCACGACGGTTGTCCGCATGGGGCTTGTCCAACGCCTCGCCGCCCTCGCGGAATTCCTTGTACTTGCCGTCGAATATCTCATACTTGCGGAACTCGCAATCCAGGCCTCCGTTCTGCAAGGGGATACGGGCACTGGGCTTCAGGCCTATCTGGTCGAAGCATTCATCCCGATAGGACAGGATCCAGGCTGTATTGCCCGTGAAGGCATGCTTCAGCCGCTCGCCTATCATCCGGTACAGTCCCAGCAGGTCGGTGGAGGAGATGCGCTCGCCATAGGGCGGGTTGGTGATGATGATGGCCTTGTCCTGCGGCTGCTCGAATTGCTGGAAGGGCTGCACCTTCAGCACGATATCGCGCCCCGCTCCCGCCGCTTTCACGTTGCGCTGGGCAATGGCATTGGCCTTGATGGAATTGTCATAACCGTATATCTTGTATTCGAAGTCGCGCTCCTGGCTGTCGTCGTTGTAGATGCGCTCCAGCAGGTCGGCATCGAAGTCCGGCCAATGCTCGAAGGCATACCCCCGGCGGAAGAGTCCCGGAGCGATGTTCCGCGCAATAAGGGCGGCCTCGATGGGGATGGTGCCCGACCCGCACATCGGGTCGATCAGGTCGCATTCTCCCTTCCAGCCCGTCAGCAGGATCATGCCGGCGGCCAGCACCTCGTTCAGCGGCGCCTCGACGGCTTCCTGGCGGTAGCCGCGGCGGTGCAGGGATTCGCCGCTGCTGTCCAGCGACAGGGTGCAGTCAGTCTGGGCGATATGGATGTTCAGCAGGACATCCGGCTTGGTGATACTGACGCTGGGACGCTTGCCCGTCTTCTCGCGGAAGTAGTCGGCAATGGCATCCTTCACGCGGTAGGACACGAACTTGCTGTGGCGGAAGTCCTCGCTGAACACGGTGGCGTCCACGGCGAAGGTCTTGGAAGGGTCCAGGTAGTCCTCCCAGCGGATTTCCTTCACAGCCTCGTAGACGGCATCGGCGTCGGCAGCAGTAAAGTGCTTGATGGGCCGCAGGATACGCAAGGCGGTGCGCAGGCAAAAGTTGGCGCGGTACAGCATCTCCTTGTCGCCCGTGAAGGCCACCATGCGTCGCCCCGTCTGAATATTGTCGGCGCCCAGCGTGGTCAGCTCGGCGGCCAGTACTTCTTCCAAGCCTTGGAAGGTCTTGGCAATCATCTCAAAGGTTTGTTCCATATAATAGGTCTGTTATTTTCGTTGCACGATTCTTGCTCCCGCAGGCACGTCTTCCGTCACCCAGATATTGCCTCCCACGGTGGCTCCCCGCCCGATGGTGATGCGGCCCAGGATGGTGGCGTTGGAGTAGACGATGACATCGTCCTCCAGGATGGGATGGCGGGGTATGCCCTTGATAGGGTTGCCGTCCCCGTCCAGCGGGAAGCTCTTGGCTCCCAGGGTAACGCCCTGATAGAGCTTGACATTGCGGCCGATGATGCAGGTCTCGCCAATCACCACTCCCGTACCGTGGTCTATGGTGAAGTGGCTGCCAATCTGTGCGCCGGGATGAATGTCGATGCCCGTCTCGCTATGGGCCATTTCGGTGATGATGCGGGGGATGAGGGGCACGCCCAGCACCAGCAGCTCGTGGGCAATGCGATAGTTGCTGATGGCACGGATACAGGGATAGCAGCTGATGACCTCGCCGAAAGAGCGGGCGGCCGGGTCGCCGTTGTAGGCGGCCTCCACGTCGGTGGCCAGCAGGGCGCGCAGGCGGGGCAGGGCACTGATAAAGTCCGCCGCCTTCCGCGCCGCCTCCTCGCGCAGGGCGTCGGTGCAGCTGGGCCCGACGCCGTTGTCGTCCGTCAGGCAGAGGGCGGCCAGCACCTGGCCCGTCAGCAGTTCGAACAGTTGTTCGATGTCGACGCCGATGTGGTAAGGCAGCGTGCGGCTGTTCACCGTGGAATTTCCAAAATAGCCCGGGAAGATGACGGCACGCGCCAGGTCGACGATATGCCGCAGGTCGCGGCCCGAAGGCAGGGGATTCCCCTCCGTATGGCGCAGGAAGAGCCCCTCGTAACTCTCGGGGGCGGACAACCGGTCGACGGCCTGCGTCAGGATGTGGGTGAAGTTCAATGGGCTCATCAGAATGTCGTTGCTTGATAAACAGCTGCAAAAGTACGGAGTTTTCGGCAAATAACCTACTATATTCGCAGGTAAATTGCCGCTTGGGACTTAAGGAGTTAGAATCTTTACATCTCCGAGGGCAACAGCCCGAACGACTTGCCCGTCATCTCCTCCACCTTCACCTCCCACACCAGGACGTGGCGCACAGCGGGATCGGAATATCCGCACGGCGTGTCCGTATAATGCCGCATCATCAGGTCCAGGGCATGCCGCTTCTCTGCCAAGTCCGTCAACGGGCGCACCCGGCCGCGGCACATCACGCTGCGCGACTTCATGCTGTAGCTGCACGCCATCTGCGCATGCATCCACACCAGTTCGTGCCCCTCGCAGAAGGTGATGCAGACGCGCGGACGCTGCTCCGCGAAGCGCACCTTGCTGCCCCCGGGACCGGAGTGCAGGTAGATGAAGCCGTCGGCATAGGCAAAATTCATGGGTACCACGTAGGGCGCACCCTCGTCGTCCGTCAATCCCACCATGCAGTAGGGACACCGCACCATGATGGCCTCCATCTCGGCGCGGTCGGTCAAAGTCTTTGTTTTCATCGGTAATCCTCCTTTACAATTATGCGCACAAAGATACGAAAAATCCCCGGAAAACGAGCCGTGCGTCTCCCGCATCCGTCCGCAGATATCTCCGCCCGCGGGCGGAGTATACACCGTCCGCGGGCGGGGACTACTCCGCTCGCGGGCGGGGATATAGGAAAACAAGCCGCCCGAAACAGGCTGACAGGCAACAGGTTATATTTTGTATCGAAAAGAGATTGGCATATCTGACTTGTTTTTCCTATTTTTGCACAAACATAGCAAAAACAACCGTATGAGACGCATCCTCGAACAGATAAACACCCTCGTCCCCCTCTCGCCCGCCACGGAACGCGCCCTCCGCGACTGCCTCACGCCCTGCAGGTTCCCCCGCCGCCACCTGCTGGTGCAGGCCGACCACCGGACCGGGGCCGCCTTTTTCATCGAGCGGGGCCTGACGCGCTCCTACTGGCTGGTGAACGGCGAGGAAATCACCACATCCTTCTCCGCAGAAGGCAGTATCGTCTTCAGCATGGACGAGCTGTACTACGGCAAGCCCAGCGAGGAATTCGTGGAAACCCTGGAGGAGACCGAAGCCTACCGCATCGCCCTGGACGACCTGCAAAGATTGTTCCGCACCAACCTGGAGCTGGCCAACTGGGGGCGCATCATCCACCAGAACGAATACCGCCGCCTGCACCGCTCGCACAAGGAGCGGCTCACCCTCTCCGCCGCCGAACGCTACGACGCCTTCTGCCGGCAGTTTCCCGAACTGATGCAACGGGTGCAACTGGGCTACATCGCCTCCTATCTGGGCATCACCCTCCCCACCCTGAGCCGGCTCAGGGGGCGCAAGTAAGTTTTTGTCGCAGGACAAATGCCGTGCCGCGAAAGATGCGTACCTTTGCACCGCTAAACAAATCACCTAATTTTAAAAACAAACTGCTATTATGTCAAGACCTTCTTCTGCCGCCTACGTGGACTCCAAACCCCACTACGAAATCCTGGACGGCCTGCGCGGGGTAGCTGCCCTGCTGGTAGTGTTTTACCACATCTTCGAGGGACTGTCCTTCGCCGCCGGAGGCACCGTCATCACGGTGATCAACCACGGCTATCTGGCCGTAGACTTCTTCTTCATCCTTTCGGGCTTCGTCATCGGCTATGCCTACGACGACCGCTGGGGCAAGACGCTCACGCTGGGCAACTTCTTCAAGCGGCGCCTCATCCGCCTGCACCCCATGATTGTGATGGGCGCCGTGCTGGGCGTGGTGTTCTACGTGCTGCAAGGCTGCGAGCAATGGGACGGCACCCACGTGGGCACGTCGATGATCATGCTCGCCCTGCTGTGCGCCCTGTTCTTCATCCCCGCCACGCCGGGCTCGTGCTATGACATCCGCGGCAATGGCGAGATGTTCCCCCTGAACGGCCCCAACTGGTCGCTGTTCTTCGAATACATCGGCAACCTGCTCTACGCCCTGTTCATCCATCGCCTCAGCACCAAGGCCCTGACGGCGCTGGTGGTGCTGACCGGCCTCGGGCTGGCGTGGTTCATGCTGTTCGACGTGGTGGGCTACGGGATGATCGGCGTGGGCTGGACGCTGGACGGGCAGAACTTCCTGGGCGGCCTGCTGCGGATGTTGTTCCCCTTCTCGATGGGCATGCTGCTGGCGCGCAAGTTCCAGCCGCTGAAAAACGTGCGGGGCACCTTCTGGGTATGCTCGGCCATACTGCTCATGCTGTTCTTCGTGCCCTACATCGAGGGAAAGGCCGGCGGCATCATCCTCAACGGGGTGTTCGAGGCTGTCTGCATCTTCCTCATCTTCCCCGCCCTGGTATGGCTGGGCGCATCGGGCCGGACGACCGACCGCCGCTCGACGCTGGTGTGCAAATTCTCGGGCGACATCTCGTTCCCGCTCTATGCCGTACACTACCCGGTGATGTACCTCTTCTACTCCTGGCTGATAGAGAATAAATACTACACCTTCGGCGAGATATGGCCGATGGCCATCGTGGTGTATGCAGGCAGCGTGCTGCTGGCCTATGCCGCCCTGAAGTGGTATGACGAACCGGTGCGCAAACGGCTGACGAAACGGTTTCTCCGGAAGAAATAGTAACTTGGAAGGAGTTAGAGGGAGTTAGAAGGAGTTAGAGGGAGTTAGAGGCCGATAGTTGGTCCGGCGATGGCTCGTAACGAGGTATCGGCCTCTAACTCCCCAAGCGAAGCGATAACTCCCTCTAACTCCTTATAACTCCCTTGAGCGAAGCGATAACTCCCCCCTTACCTCGCGCTCAACGCATCCAACGCCGAAGCAGCAGCCACCAGCGCGGCATTCCACTGGATGGCGACCCCGTTGGAGGCGTAAGAATCCTGGCTGTCCACATAAGACTCGTCCGGCAGGTCCGAAGGATAGGCCACAGACTGACCGTCCTGTTGCCCGCCGTTGGGGCCGCCCACCAGGAAGCCCGGGACGGGGGCCTCGACACCGTCGGCAACCGACAGGCTGTGATGCGGATGCAGGGGGCTCTTCACGCCCAGGCCGGTCACATAGCAATAGCCCAGCGGGTTGCGGCCGAGGATATAGTCCATGTTGCGGTAAGCATTGGTCAGGAAGCTGGCATTGTCGTCCAGCAGGTAGGCATAAACCAGCAGGATGGCCTGGCCGGCACACTGTTCGCCCAAGCTCCCCCAAGAGAAGTCGGACTCATCGGCGCCATAGGGTGCATGGAAAGCCGACTGGTTGGCTCCCTTCACCAGGCCGGAGGCGTAGGACGACAGGTAGCTCTTGGCCGTCCCCTCCATGGCCTCTTCCGTCACGCCCTTCAGCTGGCGGTCCGGCGACAACCATGCAAAAAAGCCCAACGCCGCCACATTCGCCCACGAAGGCGGCAGGATCCCGCGGGGGGCGGACTTGACGGACTTGACCATGTAGGCCTGCTTGCCCGTGGCGAAGAACAGCTCGGCGGCGGCCCAGAAGAGCTCGTCGTCGGCATACTGGTCGTCATAGTCGTCCGTCGTGATGTCGGGGTCATACTGCGCGTTCATGGCCTCCTGGCGGTACAAAGCCTCCGGGTTCTTCACGGCCCAGGCGTAAGCACGCTCGGCGGCCCGCAAGGCCTTGGCGGAGAAACCGGGATAGTCCTTCTGATAGGGCTTGAAGAGGACCGAAGCCTGCGCCATGACCGCGGCAAAGTCCAGCGTGGCCGTCACGGACTTGCGCACCACGTAGCGCGGCTGTCCGCACGCGGCCGGCATCACGGCTCCCTCGGGGGCGGGGGCGGTCAGCTTGTGGTAGACGCCGCCGTCGGCCGGGTCCTGCATGGTCAGCAGCCAGTCCAGGCCGTAATACGCCTCGTCCAGCAGGTCGGGCGTGCTGTTGCCGCTTTCGGGGATGCTGGTCTGCTGGCGGGCAAAGTAGTCCGGGAACAGGCGGTAGACGGCCTGCATCAGCCCGATGCTGTAGGCCGTGGCGGCAACGTACTTGCCATAGCCGTCCGAGCCATACCAGCCCTTCGGCGAGGCGATGGCGTCACCGGCCTTGCGCACGGGCCCGGCCGCGCTGGGGTGGACCAGCACGTCCGTGTCGGGATGTCCCGCCGGACGGCTCCAGGCCCCGGCATACGGCTCGTCGAGGGCCATGCCCGCACGCTGGTAGTAGAAGGCCTTCAGGGCCGCATCGGCCACCGCGGCCAACGGCCGGTCCTTGATTTCGAAAGCCGCCGTATCGCCGCCTGCCAGCAGCAGGTAGGTGCCGGGGCGGTCGAGGGCGCTGAAATCCATCGTGGAACGCGCCGTCGGCGACCACGCATTGGGGGTGGTCACCGCCGTAGTCCCCTTCATCACCTCCTCGCCCGTGGCCGCATCGACCACCGTGAAGTCTGTCACTCCCGCCGTGTTCGCCACGGCCACCTTCTCCTGCGAGGGGAAATAGCCCACCTGGTTCAGGCGGATCACGTCGGCGCCGGACTGGCCGCACGCAGCCAGGGTGGCGGCCATCAGCCCCCAACCCATCAGTTTTCTGTTCATCATAAATCGCATATCTTGAAGTTTTTAAGTTAGTTGGATTCTCAGACGCGGACGGCGCGGATTCATCTTTTTTTTGATGGCAGACAATCAGCTGATAAAGATGATAAGCCTGCGTCATCTGTGCCTGAAAAATAACGTCCGGACAAAGATAGGCAATCCGGCCGAATACGGAAAATTCTGCAAGACTTATTTGGAGGAGTTAAAAAAGTTTAGACGCGGATGGGATTTTGGAACGCAAATCACGCAAAAACTTTTTAGGTGCGGATGACGCGGATGACGCGGATTTATTTTCTTTATCGACTGATTATCAGCTATCAAAGATTATTATCGCTCAGCAGCATCAGCGTCATCTGCGTCTAAAAAATCATCCGGAGGAGCCTTCGTTGCCGTCCTCGCCCGTACCTCCGCCCGTGCCGGGTTCCTGCGTGTTGCTGCACGCGGAAGTTGCGGCGTCGTAGGACAGCCATTCGATGCCGGCGGGCCAGCTTCTTGGTGGAGACGGGGCGAGCCCGTCACGACGGCGGAGGGATAGCAGACGCCGAACTTCTCGTTGTAGACTTTCTTGCAGTATGCCATGAGTTTTAGTGGTTAATGGTTAATGGTTAATGGTTAGTGGTTAGTGGTTAATGTTTCGCGTTGTCTTGGCCTCGACGCAACAAAGGTAGGGCGAATGTTCGGCACGGCCAAAAAACAGGGGGCGATAAGGGGCTGTTTTTCTGTAAGGATTTGAGAAAAATGATTTTGATATTGGGAATCAGCGGGTTACGAGGACAAAAACGGAGAGGCAGGCGGACAGGGAGCGTTACAAGCGTTACAGCGTTACAGCGTTACAGTGTTACAGTTACAGTTAGGGTTGTGTGATAAAACAGGGGGGCGCGAAAAGAAAAGAGAAGGTATAAATTTTAATTTTATATAT
>DHKFC23501__coassemble_1281_pt1 | contig 19747 bp, 17 predicted proteins | sample DHKFC23501__metabat2_low_PE_030 | metagenome-assembled genome bin DHKFC23501
AGCGGAGATATCCGCCCGCAAAGCCGTACAATGGACCGACAGATAAAGTACATATTGGTTATAATTCCGCCAACGGGTAAAATACATAAATTTAGCCCAGCAAAGTTTACCTCTAAGCATATCCGCAGATTACCTAACCCAAAAATGGGAAGCCTGTATATGAGCAAGCTTCTATGGCCAAGTATTATTGGATACTTTGCCATTTATCCTTGCTTCTATGCCGCTTGAAGCATAGCATCCTTGCAAAAGCATCATTGGAATGCGGACATTTCCGTTTCATTTGTATGCATTTTTTGTGTTATGGAGGCCTTTTTGAGAAGGTAAAATTCGATGGTTCACAACTTCCGCAAAAACACTGAACAATTTCTGCCGTAACACTTCGCAATTTCTTGAGAAATACTTCACAGTTTCGGAAGAAATTGTTCAGTGTTTTTTGGAGGATGTTTAAGAAAAATGTAATAAACTGATTATCAATCCGCTGCATTAAGAAGAATGCTTACAAAAATAAATTCTGTAACAAACTTTCATCAAAAAACGGAATGCCACATTCAGAATAGGATATCAAGAATTTTCAGCACCTGCCACGACTAAAACGCACCAATTTATCCCGCGCGTAGTATAAATTTCAACAGCTACTTCTTATTTGGGGGCTTTTACCTTTTTTTGAATCTCCTTTAACTTACGTTCCACAGCCTTCGCCTGCTGCACCATGCCGTAATCCGAAGGATGCACATAGTCCACCCAAGAGTCAGGATGGAAGCCGATTTCTTCGTTCGACAGGTAATAGAGGTTTTCCGTATGCTGCTGCTTCAATTCGTTATAAGCAGCGCGCAGGCCTTTATTGGGCGTTTTATAGGAGTTATCCATCTGCTGGTTAGTCGGGGCATTGCTGTATCCGGCATGTTCCACCAGAAGGATAGGCGCGTCTGTTTTCTCCCTGATTTGCTTTACTGCCTTTATCGCAAGGGTTTTCACTTCTTCTGCCGGCCGGTCCTGCAGGTTGGCCATGCAGTCTATCACGTACGCCCAGGCATTTACTTCGCAGATGAAATCAATGACCTCTTTCTCCAGCCGGCCGTTGCCCGAGAAACCCAGGTTCACTACCGGGATATCCAGTTCGCGACTGACAATGTTGCTCCATGCCATACCGGGACGCGAAGCACAAGCCCCTTGGGCAATAGAAGTGCCGTAAACCACCACACAGCGGTCCTTCCGGGCCGGAACGAAGGCCAGCTCCTTTCCTTCCTCAATGCCTATCTCCAACCATTTGACTCCATTATAAAGAGGCAGATACAATTCATACTCCTTTTTCGCGTCGGAAGAGATATCCCTATCGATGGTATAGTTGTAACGGATAGTATCAGCGAAGGAATAGTCTCCGTAGCAAACGAGCGATTCTCCTCCGACCCTGGCATACAAATCTACCCCTGACACGCCGGTGGCCGGCATATGGGGCATACTGTATCCTCCTGTCACTTGATAACGTACTTGTATCTTCTTCGAATCTGTCAAAAAACGTATGGATAATCCGGCCGACTCTCTCGACAGATTCCATACATCATCTCTGACCTTTCCTTTGGCCCTGGCCGGAAGACGGTTATAATTGCCTCCATCCTCGTCCCAGGCCTGGTTCTGAATGTAATGCGCATGTCCATCCTCCAGCGGATTGAACCATTGGGTTTGCGCTTGAAGGGGGGCGGCCAATAATAAGAATAGCCACGAAACAATAATCAGTTTATACATAAGCAGTTGTTAAGTTATTAAGTTCACATTATTTTGAGTTCGCAAGTTCCTAAATTCCCGGCATATTTCCAACGAAGGAACCAAGAATTTAGGAACTTAAAAACTCAAGACTAACAAACACAGATGTTTTTATTCGTTGGCAGCCTTGAAAGCTTTACGGGCGGATATCTCCGCTTTTGTCCGCAGATATCTCCGTCCGTGGCCTTTCATATTACACTCCCAAGCAAGCTTGTAACACAAATGAAACATATATGACATATGCAGTTAACAGACGTTTCCGACCTTTGCGCCCGTAATGAAAACCTACGGACTTATGAAGAAAAACTTCTGCATGCTGCTTCTGGCCTTGCTACCATGGACTGCCTTCGCCCAAGGCACTTCACCCAACGAAGACGGAAAAGCGATAGACAAGAAAAAACTGGAAAAACAGGATTACAAGCCGGAAATACACGGTACCATCCGCGCCAAATACGAATACCAGACGGGGATGGGCGCCGGACGCTTCGAGGTGCGCAACGCCCGTGTCAGCATCACCGGAAATGTCCTGCCCAAGGTAGCCTACAAAGCTGAAATCGACCTCTCGGACGAGGGAAACATCAAGATGCTGGATGCCTATGCACGTCTGTTCCCCTGGAAGGACTTCACCATCACTGCCGGACAGATGCGCGTGCCTTTCACCATTGATGCACACCGCTCGCCCCACCAGCAATACTTTGCTAATCGCTCGTTTATCGCCAAGCAGGTGGGCAACGTGCGCGATGTGGGTCTGACCCTGGGCTACACCCTGCCCACCCAGATGCCCATCATTCTGGAAGGTGGTCTCTATAATGGCACGGGACTGACCAACCAGAAAGTATGGCACAAGGAAGTGAATTACTCCGCCAAGGCCCAGCTCTTCCCTACCGACGGACTGAACCTTACCCTAAGCGTACAAGGCATTCAGCCCGAGGAAGTGTGGATGCACTCCTACGACTTCGGCACCTATTTCGAAACAGACCGCTTCCACATCGAGACGGAATACCTCTTCAAGCATTACTCGGACAAGGCTTTCGACAATGTACACTCCGTCAACGCCTTTGCCAACTACGACCTGCCCTTGCGCAAGGTATTCACGAAGATGTCCTTCCTGGCACGCTATGACATGATGACCAACCAAAGCGACGGGGAAACCCGCGACGAAACCACGGGCGCCCTTTCCATCACAGACTACAAGCGCCATCGCGTGACGGCCGGCATCACCTTCAGCCTCAGCAAGGCTTTCCGCACGGACCTGCGCCTCAACTTCGAGAAATATTTCTACCCGGACGGAAGCATCGCCAAGGAATCCGAGCAAGACAAAGTGGTATTGGAACTGATGGTGCGCTTCTGAAGAAGACCGCCTCAGACCAGCAGGGCGCAAACCTGCGCCACCACTTGCTTCTTCCATTCCTCCATCATGTCCGCAAAGGTTTCTCCCTCGGCCAGCAACAGAGATTCCGTCAGCCGACGGCTCAGAAAGGGGAAGGTCATCAAGCCATAAAAAGTATAGAAAAGGGTGCGGAGAGGCACCTTTTTCAATTTTCCTTCGTCCATCTCGGCCTGCAAAGCCTGTATGATCTTATGGGCATACCGGTCTATCTGCTCTTGCCGGAGCATCCGCACCAGGAAATCGAAGTCGCGCTGCACCTCCCGCACCATGAACAAAGGCAGGCAGGGCTTCTCCATAAAGATGAGGATATAGGCGTCAATTACTTGCGACACCCGTTCGGCCACAGACTTGTCCCGGCCGGCCACAATGTCATAAACCTGGGGAACGAACGACAGGACAATCCGGGCCAGCACGGCACGGAACATCTTGTCCTTCGTCCGGAAATAATAATGCAAGGTAGGACGGTTGATGCCTACACAGAGGGCAATGTCGCTCATGCTCGTGCCGTCAAATCCCTTTTCCAGGAACAACTTCTCGGCACACGTTAATATACGTTCTTCCATCGACTCCATAGGCTCATTTCTTCAAGTTGTTGGTGAAAAGCAACAGGCGGTTGGTCACGTTCACCTCGCTCACCCCGCTGTCGAAATCCAATGAAAGCAGGTTCATGTCGGGGAAAAGACGGGTAATGCGCTTTTCCATCCCCTTGGCCACAATATGATTGGCTATGCAGCCAAAAGGCTGGAGGCTCACCACATTCTTCACGCCCTCCATGGCATAGGACACAATCTCGCCCGGCAGCAACCACCCTTCGCCAAACTGGGCATTGAGCGTGATGACTTGCGAAGCCCGACGGGCCTGTTCGAAGATATCCTCGAAAGGCGTGAAATAGGGATAACGGGTACAAACCCGGTTGACATGCTCCACTTCCTTCCAAATCAAGCGATAAGCTCCCCGGACAACGGATGCCGGGATACGGCTCCGCTCCACATGGGACTTGCTCCACGCCTCCTTGTTGACAAAACTCTGGAGGAAAAAACCGGTCATCAAGGGCGGAATGACTTCTATCCCCTGCCCCGTCAACCAGTCCATCACGTGTTGCTGGGCAAAGGGATTGAACTTCAGAAAGATTTCACCCACAACGCCGACCTTGGGATAATCCGCCTCACGGGAAATCTCCCCGAAAGCCCCGGCCGCCTCTGCCAGGAGGTCAAACATCCTGGAGGTGTGTCCCTCCAGAATAAGTTTCCGGGCCTCCTCCTGATAATGCTCGAGCAGCACACGTGCCTGCCCCTTCTCTTTCTCACGCACCACGGAGGCATAATAGAACTTGGCCATGCAGTCCGTGTAAAGAATGGAACGGACAGCCACGGGCATCAGCTTCAGCCAGTTCATCTTGAATCCCGGCTGGTAATTGCCCATCATATCCCCGAAGGTGACGGAAATGACAGGGACCTCTCCATATCCCGCATCCACCAAGGCTTTCTTGATGAGAGGCAAATAGTTGCTGGCCCGGCATTGTCCGCCCGTCTGCGTAATGGCCACGGCCGTCTTCGAAAGTTCATAACGCCCGCTCTTGAAAGCCTTGACAATGTCACCCACTATCAGCGTGGCGGGATAGCACACCTCATTGTTGGCATATTTCAGGCCCCATTCCGCCGAACGGGCATCGCTCAACGGCAGGTTCTCCACCTCATAACCCGCAACCTTCATAATGGCCGGCAACAAAGGGGAGAGGAAGGGAGTGAAAAATGGTATAAGAATCTTCCGTCCGCGAGCCGCCTTGTCGAATACGGGCGTTGTGGAAAAGGCTTCCGTGTTCTCCTCATTCCTGTCTCCGGGCAAAAGTTTCAGACTTTCCAATAAGGAGCGGGCCCGCAACTTCATCGAGCCGATGTTATTGATATCGTCCAGTTTCAGCAAGGTCAAGGATTTCCCGTGGCGCATCAGAAGGCTGCGCACTTCGTCCACCAGAAAGGCATCAGGCCCACAGCCGAAGGAGGTCATCTCCACCAGCTGCACCTTATTATCCTGTCCGGCACACCAGCGTGCTGCATCAAGAATGCGGGTAGGATACGCCCACTGCTCCACGAAATGGGTCTCATCGCCCGCCATCTTCTGTCCCCGGACGATGTCATCGGTCAGGACATAAATGCCCATTCCGGCCAGCATGTCCCCCACTCCGTGTTGAATCAGAGGATCGGTATGGTAAGGACGTCCGGCCAGCAGGATTGCCAATGACCCGGTTTCCCTTGCCTTTGCCAAGATACGCTCATTGAGGCACCTTGCCTCCTCCTCGTAGGCATCTTGTGCACGCAAGGCTTCTTCAAAACTTTTAGTGACGACGGACAAAGGAATGCCCAAACTTCCCAGATACTCCTTGCACTGCTCCAGAAGCAGTTTCTTGTCCTTGAAGGTAATGGCGGGCGATTCTATGGGAATGGAACTTTCCTGCACCCCTTTCACCACCTCCGAATAGCCGGTTACAATGGGACAGTTATAGCTGTTGTAGCCGTCCCGTTGCTTCTCAAAGACCACAAAAGGCATGAAGATGCGGTCCACCTTCTTTTCCTGCAAGTTCCGGATATGACTATGCACCAGCTTGGCCGGGAAACAGATATTATCGGACATCACCATACGGGCATCCCGCTCATACGCTTCGTAATCGGAGGCGTCGGACAGGCAAACCCGCAAGCCGCATCCCGTAAAGAGAGCGTGCCAGAAAGGATAATCCTCGAACATGTTCAGACAACGAGGAATGCCGATGGTCAATGCCCCCGCAGCCACGGAGGACTGACGGTCAAACAAGAGTTTTTCCTTCAGCTTATACGCATTGATGCCCTGCTGGGCACTTTCCCCGTTGGTGAAGACCCGTTCGCAACGGTTGCCCGAATAGTAGCGTCGTCCGTTGCCGAAAGTATAGGCCGTCACCCGGCATTGGTTCTGACAGCCCCTGCAATGCAACTCGCGGGTAGAGAAAGAAGCTTTTCCGGTCAGTTCGTCCAAGGTTACCGGAGTTCCTTCCTCCGCATGCCGGGCGGCATAGAGGGCACAGCCGTAAGCTCCCATCAGTTCGGGCAGGTCGCAACGGGTCACCTCGGCTCCTGTCAGTAGTTCGATGGCACGCACCACGGCGTCATTCCGCATCGTGCCGCCCTGGACGAACACATGCTTTCCCAATGCAGACACATCTTTTAATTTCAGCACCTTATACAGGCAGTTTCTCACCACGGAATAGGACAATCCGGCGGCTATATCCTCCACCGTAACTCCCTCGCGCAACACTTGCTTCACTTTGGAGTTCATAAATACCGTGCAACGGGTACCCAGGTCGCAAGGGTGCTTGGCCTGGCAGGCCAGGCGGGCAAACTCGGCGGGCGTGTATCCCAAGTTCTTGGCAAAAGTCTCGATGAACGAACCGCAACCGGACGAACAGGCTTCATTGATTTCAATCCGATTGATGACTCCATCGGACACGAACACGGCCTTCATGTCCTGCCCGCCGATATCGAAGATGAACGACACTTCCTTGTTCAGATGACGGGCCGACAGGTAATGAGCGATGGTCTCCACAATGCCCCACCGGAACCCGAAAGCGGCTTTTACCAGGTCTTCGCCATACCCGGTGGAACAGCCTCCCCGTATATTCAGCCCGGCTCCGCAGGCCTCGCACTCCTCTTTCAGTTTCCGGAGGCCCTGCTCCACCGCACCTATCGGGTTGCCGTTGTTATTGGCATAATAAGAATAGACAATGCGCGCCCGGTCATCGGTCACAACAATCTTCGTCGTGGTGGAACCGGAATCAATGCCCAGAAAGACATCCTGCTGTCCTTTCCGCAAAGAGGCCTTGGCTACGGAATGTTCCGCCATGCGCATCTGCCAGACCCGATACTCCATCTCGTCCTTAAAAACCGGAGGAAGGCCTCTCGCCTCCCCCTTTCCGCCCGAAACCGGATCCGTCCGAAGCAAGGCAAGCAACTCCGAAAGCCGCATCTCCTTTTCCTGTCCGGCCGGAACCTCATACAAGGCTGTTCCCAGAGCGGGCAGCTGGGTGCCGTTGGCAGGCAGGACGATATCCTCATCCTTCAAAGAAAGATAATCCTTGAACGCCTTCCGCAAAGTCGGCATAAAGGTCAACGGCCCTCCGCAAAACAGCACGGGAGTCTTGATGTCACATCCGTGAGCCAAGGTAACCACCGTCTGCACGGCCACTGCATGGAAAATGGAGGCCGCAATATCCTCCCGGCTCACGTTCTTGGCCACCAGGTTCTGGATATCCGTCTTGCAGAATACTCCGCAACGCGAGGCAATGGGATAAATCTTCGTACTGCGGGCTGCCAATTGATCCAACTCACCGACCTCCACCCCCAGTATGACAGCCATCTGGTCAATGAAAGCTCCCGTGCCACCCGCGCAATTTCCGTTCATGCGCAGATCCTTCGCCTCTCCGTTCCGGAAGAAGACCACCTTGGCATCCTCCCCGCCAATATCTATCAGAGACTGCACCCCGGGATAAGCCTGACGGATGGCCCGTGTGGCCGCCACCACCTCCTGCACGAAGGGAATGGCATACTTCTCCGCCACACCCATACCGACGGAACCCGTCATACGCACGGACACCACCGGATCATCCACCAACTGCTCCAACTCCGTCAGACAAGCCAGCAACGCCTCTTTGACCCGCGCATTATGACGCACATATTTCGCATACAATATTTCGTCCGATTCATGGATAGCCATCACCTTGGCCGTAGTAGACCCGATGTCTATTCCCAATCTGATTCGCTTTTTTTCTTCCATATCACCTATATATTGCTTCCTTGTCAACCCATGTGGTTGACTACTGTGTCAGACGCAAAATTAGAAATAATTCCTGGAACAACAGAAAACATGGAAACATCATTTAACAGATAAGTGGGTCAGGAAGAGATATAGAACATCTAAAGAGGGATTTGAGCAAGCTAAAGAGGGATTTGAGCAAGCTAAAGAGGGACTTGAGCAGGCCAAAGAGGGACTTGAGCAGGCTAAAAAAGGAGATTACGAAATTCAAGGCCATGGAGGATTATCCCATTATTTTCTTTACCTTTGCACATGAGAACTGATCAAATACATACTGGAACGATGATAAAGATTTATGGAATGAGCACTTGCCCTGATTGTACGTATGTGGAGGAGCAAGTGAAAGGAAACGAGCAATATGAAGTCATAGACATTGGCGCTCACGTACGGAACTTGAAGGAATTCTTGCGCCTGCGAGACAAAAGCCCTGTTTTCGATGCGATGAAAAGAGTAGGTGCTGTCGGTATCCCCTGCTTCGTCCTGGAGGATGGAACCATCACGCTCAGGCCGCAAGAAGCCGGACTACAACCACGACCCCAAGAAGCAGACGGAGCATCGTGCCGCATAGACGGAAGCGGATGTTAGGTATTCGTGTGTAAGAAACGTAAAGTGAATATTACATAAATGCACAAAAGATGACCGTGCAAAGTATAATAACAACAAAATTCAAATCATTATGGACACAAAAGAAAAAGTATTGGCAACAATGAAAGAGGCAGGACAGCCTCTGAACGCGGGTAAGATTGCAGAATTGAGCGGCCTTGACCGCAAGGAAGTAGACGCAGCAATGAAACAGTTGAAGGCAGAAGGCGCAATCGTCTCTCCTGTCCGCTGTAAATGGGCGCCTGCGGAGTAAACGGTGACGGATAAGTTTGTCATTTGCTAAAAACAGGCACTAAAAACAAGGCGGAAATGAAACATGCCGAAAACAGCATTTCATTTCCGCCTTGATTCCTTTCAAATATATCCTTTTATCCGCCGAAGTTATCGAACATCAGGTTCGACATCGGTACACCCAGGTCATCCAGCATCTTCTCGACAGCTTTCGACATGGGGCCGGGACCGCACATGTAGTATTCGATGTCTTCGGGGGCTTCGTGATCCTTCAGATAGGTGTTGTAAATCACCTGGTGCACGAAACCCGGCGTATACTTCACGCCCGCAGCATCGGCCGCCGGGTCGGGACGGTCCAAGGCCAAGTGGAAGGAGAAGTTGGGAAACTCCTTCTCCAGGTCGAGGAAGTCCTGCAAGTAGAAGACCTCGTTGAGGGCACGGGCACCGTAGAAATAAGACATCTTGCGGTCGGTAGTATGCAACGTCTTGGTCATGTGCATGATCTGCGCACGCAACGGAGCCATACCGGCACCACCACCAATCCACATCATCTCTTTCTTCGAGTCGAAGATCGGATGGAAGTCTCCATAAGGTCCGCTCATCGTCACCTTATCACCGGGCTTCAGCGTAAAGATGTACGAAGAAGCGATACCCGGCATCACATCCTGAAAGCCCACCTGAGGTTTCGGCTTGAAGGGAGGCGTGGCAATACGGACGGTCAGCATGATGCGGTCGCCCTCGGCCGGATAGTTAGCCATGGAGTAGGCACGGATGGTTTCCTCATCGTTGCGACACTTCAAGCCGAACAGTCCAAACTTCTCCCACGCCGGCAGATATTCCTTGCCGATGAGGTCTTTGTCGATATCCTTGTCATAATCCATCGTGTACTTGGGTATCTTGATCTGCGCGTACGAACCGGGGATGAAGTCCATGTGTTCGCCGGGAGGCAATGCCACGATAAACTCCTTGATGAACGTGGCCACGTTCTTGTTGGAGATGACTTCGCACTCCCATTCCTTCACGCCAAGCACGCTTTCAGAAACCTTGATTTCCATGTCGTTCTTCACCTTCACCTGGCAACCCAGACGCCAATGGTCCTGGATCTGCTTACGGCTGAAGTGCGGAGTCTCCGAAGGCAGAATTTCACCGCCACCTGCCAATACCTGGCATTTGCACTGGCCACAGGAACCTTTACCGCCGCAAGCAGAGGAAAGGTAAACGCCATTGACCGCCAACGTGTTGAGCAGTGTCGAACCGGATGCTACTTCCAGCACCTTGTCGCCATTGATAGTTATCTTCACATTTCCCGAAGGTACCAGGAACTTCTTGGCTACCAACAGGATAATAACAAGCAGGAGTACTACCACGAGGAATACGCCCACACTTGCCAATATCAAATTCATATCCATAGTCTTATTCCTTTCTTCGTTAAATGTTCAAACCAGAGAAACACATGAAAGCCATGGCCATCAGACCTACGGTGATAAACGTGATGCCCAACCCGCGCAGGGGAGCCGGCACATTGCTGTAGGCCATCTTCTCGCGCACGGCAGCCAGGCCGACAATGGCCAGCATCCAACCCAAGCCGGAGCCCAAAGCGTAGGATATGGCATCAGATATGCCGCCGATATACTTCGGGTCGCTGATGCCCAGGTTGATGCGCTGCTGCATGAACAGCGAAGCGCCCATAATGGCACAGTTCACGGCAATCAGCGGCAGGAAGATACCCAGCGAGGCATAGAGCGAGGGGCTGAAGCGCTCGACAGCCATTTCTACCAACTGCGTGATGCCGGCAATGATAGCGATGAAAAGGATGAAACTCAGGAAGCTGAGATCCACGCCCTCGATGATGGCATCGGGACCCAGCACCTGCGTCTGGAGCAGGTAGTTGACGGGGAGTGTCACCACGAGCACGAATGTCACGGCGATGCCCAGTCCTACGGCAGTCTTCACATTCTTCGACACGGCCAGGTAAGAACACATGCCGAGGAAGAAGGCGAATATCATGTTGTCCACGAATATGGAGCGGACGAATAAGCTAAAAAATTCTCCCATATTATTCTAAGTCAATTAAGGTCTTACTTCTCTTGCAACTCTTTGTGGCGGGCACGCTGGTACCAGATGAGGCAAGCCACGATGATCAGTGCCATCGGAGGCATCAGCATCAAGCCATTATTGACGTAACCGACTTCCTGGATAGGTGCATAGTTGAGGATGTTGAATCCCAGCAAGGTGCCCGAACCCAGCAACTCGCGGATGAAAGCCACGATCACCAATATCTTGGCATATCCCAAACCGTTGCCGATGCCGTCAAGGAAAGATTCCCACGGACCGTTCTGCATGGCGAACGCCTCCAAGCGTCCCATCAGGATACAGTTGGTGATGATCAATCCCACATAGACCGAGAGTTGCACGCTCACGTCGTAGGCAAAAGCTTTCAAGATTTCACTCACAATCGTCACCAAGGCGGCCACTACCACCAACTGCACAATGATACGGATGCGGTTGGGGATGGTCTTGCGCAGCAACGAAATCACCACATTGGAGAAGGCTGTGATGATGGTCACGGAAAGTCCCATCACAATGGCCGGCTCCAACTTGGCCGTCACTGCAAGGGCGGAGCAAATGCCCAACACCTGCACCGTCACAGGATTGTTCATCCCGATCGGCGTGGTGAACACTTCTCTATTCTTCTTTGAAAATAATTGTCCCATAATCGTTTAGTCCTCCTCTACCTCTTTATTGGTTAGAAATTTCGTGTAATTGCCCAAGCATTCCTTCAACATGGTACCCACGGCCACGGAAGTAATGGTACCTCCGGAAATGCCGTCCACCTGATGCTCGGCATCGGCCACTTTGCCATTCTTTACCACGTCCAGAGCTACCTGGCCACCGGCCATGGCTTTCAAGCCGGGAAACTCGCTTTGGAAATGCTCGCCGGCTATCTCGGCACCCAGGCCGGGCGTCTCACTGGCATGTGAGAAGTAAACGCCATAGACCGTGTCTTTGTCATCGTTCAAGGCCACATAACCCCAGATGGCACCCCACAAGCCCACGCCGTAAACCGGGAAGACATACTTGGTCTGTCCGTCCACCTCGCAGACAAAGACGTGGAGGCGTCCGTTCTCCTTCACTTCCTTCTCGTAGGAGGTGGAAAACTTGCCGTCGTTCTCCTTCAGCGTGCCGTCTTCCTGCATCAGCATGTCGGCTTTCACATATTTATTATATTCTGCCTCAGGGTCGGCCACATTGCGCACATTCAGCGCAGCCAGAATCTGCTTCTTTGTGTCCATCTCCACATTCTTGTTCTGAGTCTCCTTCAGCGACGAACTGACGAAAGCCAGCAGAAATGCCACGATGACCACCATGACCGAAGCATAAATGATGGTATAACTGTTACTGTTCGTATTCATTTCTCATCCGGTATTTTAATTGTTGGACTTAAGAGCCGTGCGCTTCTCGCGGCGGCTGATGTTGTTCTGCACCACGCAATAGTCGATGAGCGGAGCAAAGATGTTCATCAACAGGATGGCAAGCATCATGCCTTCGGGATAACCGGGGTTGAGGACACGGATGATGATGGCCATGACACCTATCAGGAAACCGTAGATGTACTTGCCCGTCTCCGTGCGTGCCGAGGTCACCGGATCGGTAGCCATGAACACGGCACCGAAACAGAAACCGCCCAACACGAGATGTTCATACCAAGGCATGTGGGCCACGGCCGTATCAGGACCTGCCACATTGAATACCCAAGCCATCAGGGCACCACCCACGAAGACAGAGAGCATCGTCTTCCAGCTGGCAATGCCTGTCCACAACAGGATGACGGCACCAATAGCAATGGCAATGACACTGGTCTCGCCGATAGAACCGGGGATGAGTCCAGTTACCATATCCCACGAGAAATCCGGAGCTGCGGCCGAAGTCTTAGCAATGCCCAGCGGCGTAGCCACCGTCAGTCCGTCCACCGTCTGGCCCAGACCAAAGATACTGTCCGACGACACCCATACGGCATCACCCGACATTTTGGTGGGATAAGCAAAGAACAGGAAAGCACGGGTGATCAGGGCCACGTTGAACACGTTCATGCCCGTACCACCAAACACTTCCTTGGCAAAAATGACGGAGAAAGCCGTGGCGATGGCCAGCATCCACAACGGACAATCCACCGGCACAATCATCGGGATCAATATGCCCGATACGAGGAAGCCCTCCTGGATTTCCTCCTTCTTCCACTGGGCAACGACAAACTCAATGCCGAGACCTACCACATAGGATACGATGATTTTGGGAAGCACGGCCAGGAAACCATAACCGAACATTTCCCAGAAACTTGCAGGCACATTGACCGCATGAAAGTGCTGGTAACCCACATTGTACATACCGAACAGCAACGCCGGTATCAAAGCAATGACCACCATCGACATGATGCGCTTGCTATCGATGGCGTCGTGAATATGCGTCCCCGATTTCGACGTGGTGTTGGGCACGAAAAGGAAAGTCTCGAAGCCCTCGAACACCGAACGAAATGCGTGGTATTTGCCGCCCTCTTCAAAGTTCGGCTTTATCTTGTCGAGATAATTTCTTAACGCTTTCATTTATGAATGATTAATGTTCAATGATAAACAGTTGATAATCACGTTCACGCCATCTCCGCACGGAGCATATCAAGTCCGGCACGCACGATGCGCTGTACCTCCACCTTGGAAGAGCATACGAATTCACACAGGGCAAAATCCTCCGGCGCCACTTCGTAAATGCCCAAGGCCTCCATCCGGTCGATGTCGCCCGCGATGATGGCCTTCACCAGGTATTCGGGGAAGATGTCCATCGGGAACACACGGTCATACTCGTTGGACATGATCATGTGGCGCTCGCCGCCTTTGACACGGGCATCCATCACGTATTCCTTCTTGCCCATCAGCCAGGAGAAATAAGAATGGCTGGTGCTGAACTGATTGAGACGGGGCTTGATCCAGCCGAGCATCTCATGAATCTCATCACCTTCGGGAATAACGCTCAACTGCGTATGGAAGGCACCGAGGAAACCATTGGGCGACACCTGCTTGCCGGTCAAGACATTGCCGCTGATATAGCGCAGGTCCTTACCGGTAGTGACATTGCCCTTGAAGACATTCGTCAGCAGGGCACCCACCTTCAGCTTGCAATAGCCGGGCTTCTGCACCTCGCTGCCCGTCAGAGCCACCGTACGGGTCATGTCCACGCGCCCAGTGTTCATCAGACGGCCGATGAAGATGACAGCCTCCGCACCGAGGGTCCAAACGGTCTCTCCCTTCACAATGGGATCGATGTGGTTGATTTGTACGCCCACGTTTCCTGCCGGATGCGGGCCGTCGAAAGCCGTGACGGTCACATTCTTTGCGTTCGTCAAGGCCGGAGCAGTCTGGTCTACACTGATGCTCAGATAAGTCTTCGCCATGCGGGCCAAGGCATCCAGACCGGTCTGGAAGTTGGCTTCCTCGCCTTTCAGCACGAACTCGAAGTCGGGTGCCAACGGGCTGGAGTCGAAAGCGGAAACGAAAATCGCCTTGGGCTTCACCGCAGGATTGGCAATCACGTCATAAGGACGTTGGCGGATAAAGGCGAACATACCCGCGTTCAGCAAGGCTTCCTTCACCTGCTCCCCGTCCATCTTGGCCGGGTCCATCTTGCCAAATTCTTCGTAGTCCTGTTCGGCAGCGGCTTCCACCACGATGTTCATCACCTTGCGCTTTGCTCCACGCTCCACGCTGGTGACCACTCCGCTGACCGGCGAGACGAATTTCAATTCGGGGTGGTTCTTGTCGATAAACAAGGGTCCCCCGGCCATCACATACTCCTGCTCCTTCACCACCACCTTGGGAGTGACGCCGGTGAAGTCGTCGGGCACCAGTGAGTAAAACCCCGGTTCCTTCACGCTCAGCCATTCCTTGGCGGCTTTGCCTTTCAGGTTAATGTCAAGGCCTTTTCGTAATTTGATTACATTTGCCATGCGTCGTTTAAATTTATGGTTTCGCTAATTGCCCGCAAAAATAGCGAAAAAATGTAGAAATGCCTTGAACAGAATGAAAAAAAAAGCACGGAATCACACCGATCAGACAAAGTTTGTTTTGCTTTGCGATAATCCGTGTAATCCCGTGCCTCCCAAAGAGTCACACGCTGGCGGTATGCTTACGCCTCGGACGTGATCTTTCTTCTGCGCGTCGGTTTTTCCTTGGCTGCCTCCACCTTGGTATCGACAGCTACGCCTGCCAGTTCAGGGTCTATCATAATGCGGCCACAATATTCGCACACGATGATTTTCTTGCGCGAACGGATGTCCAACTGGCGCTGGGGCGGAATCTTGTTGAAACAACCGCCGCAGGCGTCACGCTGTACATACACGATGCCCAGCCCGTTGCGCGAATTCTTGCGGATGCGTTTGAAGGATTGCAACAGACGGGGTTCAATCTTTGTCTCCAGGTCCTTGGCCTTGTCGCGCAGACGCTCTTCCTCCTGCTTGGTCTCGGCCACAATCTCGTCCAGTTCGTTCTTTTTGGCCTCCAGGTCTTTGCCACGCTCCTCCATCTTCTCGGTGCATTTTTCCACCTCCTTCTCTTTCTCCGTCTGCTGGTCCGTGAACTCACGGATACGCTTCTCGCACAATTCGATTTCCAGCGTCTGGAATTCAATTTCCTTGCTCAGGAAGTCATACTCACGGTTGTTGCGCACGTTCTCCTGCTGGTCCTTGTACTTTGCCACGGAAGCTTTTGCGGTCTCAATCTCCACTTTCTTTCCGGCAACAGAGGTCTTCAACTCGGCAATCTCCGATTTCAGTCTTTCCACGCGGGTGCTCAGGCCGGCAATTTCATCCTCCAAGTCCTGCACTTCCAAAGGCAGTTCGCCACGCAAGGTCTTGATCTCGTCAATCTTGGACAACATCGTCTGCAACTGATACAAGGCCTTCAGTTTCTGTTCAACGGTCAATTCCTGTGAATTCTTCTTTACGTCTTTAGGTGTAGCCATAATGGTTCGTTGTTTTACATATATCTAATAGGATTCGTATTCACCCGCGTCCTGCTGACAGGCAACTGGGGAAACGCTCCCTTGATTATTTCCTCCAGGAGTTCGATGGTATATTGCTCGCTCTCGTAATGGCCAAGACTCGCCAAGAGCATGTCGTCCTCATGTCCTTGAAATTCGTGATACTTGATTTCACCTGTCACAAAGACATCAGCCCCTGCCCGGATGGCCTGCGGGATGAGGAAAGCCCCTGCACCTCCGCACAAGGCCACCGTCCGAATCTCCCGTCCGCACAAGCGGTTGTGCATCACACATGAAGCCTCGAACGTTTTCTTCAAGCGTTGCAGGAAATCTGTTTCTGTCTCCGGTTCCTCCAAATGGCCGATAATTCCCGCCCCTCCGGGACATCCGTCCTCCAGAGGTTGCAGAACACATACATCTGTCAGACCTATCTTCTCGGCCATCTTGAAATTAACACCTCCCAGGGTATTGTCCAGATTCGTATGGGCGGCATAGACCGCGATGCCATTGCAGACAGCCTTCATCACGCAACGTTCCACACTGTTCCTCCCGGTCAACGACTTCACGGCATGGAAGAGAAGCGGATGATGCGCCACCACCAAATTCGCTCCCAAAGCTTCCGCCTCGTCCAGCACTTCTTCGGTGACGTCCAGACACAACAAAGCCCCTGTGGCTTCCGCCCCTGTCAATCCCAATTGCAAGCCTGCATTGTCGAAGCCGTCTTGCAAGGGCAGGGGCGCGAAACGCTCAAGGGCATCTATAATTTCCTTGATTTTCATCACACTCACTGATTTGGGCGCAAAGGTAGGGAAAAATTGGGAAATGAGGAAATTTTAGAGGCAGATAACGTTTGCGCAAGATTTATCAATATGCGTATCGTCAGCCATCGATAGCCCTATCGTTGGCTCTCAATAGCCCTATCGTTAGCTCTCGATAGTACTATCGTTTTTCCGGCGACTTGCCTTTAATCTATACCTTAGTGAAACATCCGAACGGGGCGATAGTGCGATTGGCTTATTGAAATAGAAATGCATAAAAAATGAGCGCACAAAGCATAAGCATGTCGCAAAAATTAATGAATATATCCAGTTACATTCATTTCCCGCAGGCAGAGATATCCCTGTCCGAACACGAAGATATCCCCGCTCAAACACAGCGATATCCCCGCCCGAGCACGGAGATATCCCCGCCCGGGTCAAAACGTCAAAACGGGAAAAGGATAACCTGACGCATCCTCATTTATCATACTCACTCCACAATCTCGGCATCCTCCACTTCACCGCCCTGCCTCGGCAACGGCGTGTCCTTGGGACGGCGACGTGAGAAGCCGAACCAGTTGACCAACTCGGAGCAAGCATAGAACAGGCTGCTGACGCCGATGACGATGAACGCCGTGGAGCGCGCACCCAAAGGATTGAACAGGGCGAACAGTCCCGCCAGGAGGATAAGGACCGGCATCGCATACGCCCCCGCAGGTACCCGCATCCAACGACGGGCTGCCGACAAGGCCGCAATCTGCTGCACACCACCCATCAGCAGGACAAAACCTAACACGTAGGTCAGCAGGTCGGCAAAAAAAGCCGGAGCGATGACCAGCCAAAGCCCGAACAGAAAACTGCCAATGCCCAGCAACGGAAAACCATGACGCTGGGCTGCCGGACGGGCAAAGTGGGCCACGATGCTGACGAACGCAGGCACCAAAAACACACACCCTACGGTGATAACCAAATACTGGGCAGCCTGGTCGGGAAACAACACCAGGACCAACCCGATGACCAGCGCGCACGCGGCACGCAACAAAGAATAACTTAATCCTTTCATAACTTTCTAAGTAACATTTTTATAGGGAGTTAGAGGACAATACCTCTTCTTCCCAAAGGGGGTTAAAGGGAGTTAGAAGGAGTTATCGCTTCGCTCAGGGAGTGAGAGGACAATACCTCTTCTTCCCAAAGGGAGTTAAAGGGAGTTAGAGGGAGTTATCGCTTCGCTCAAGGAGTTAGAGGACAATACCTCTTTCCCAAAGGGAGTTAGAGGGAGTTATCGCTTCGCGCAGGGAGTGAGAGGACAATACCTTTTTACTTCTTCGCTTACTCTCGCCGGACCAACTATTGGCCTATAACTCCCTATAACTCCTTATAACTCCTTCAACTCCTTCACTCCTTATAACTCCTTAACTCCTTCACTCCTTTAACTCCTTTAACTCCTTTAACTCCTTCACTCCTAAATTATCGTTCTACTTCCGCGAAGATACGCCTTTTTCCGGAAAAATACAGTCAAGGAGAGAAAAAAAGAAAGATTTTCTTTGCGAATTCCGACAATATACCTACATTTGCCCCCGTAAAGTTACAAAAAAGGAACAATGAGACAAATTGCACGTACATATTGGTGGTGGCGCCCGTTACAACTCCAGCAGTCGTAAGGGGAGCAGCGCTCGTATGTATATGCCCGAACATAGGAAAAAAGACATCAGAGCCCTGTCGCACTTGCGGCAGGGCTTTTTTCATTATATCACCTAAAAAAAACGATTAAAACCACAAATACACTTACAACTATGAGTTACTTAGCAGATGCCAATGGTTATTACGGAGATTTCGGCGGGGCTTTCGTTCCCGAAATTCTCCACAGGTGCGTGCAGGAGTTGCAAAGCATGTACCTCAAAGTGCTGCAAAGTCCGTCTTTCCGCGAAGAATACAGCCAGCTCCTGCGGGACTATGTGGGACGCCCTTCCCCACTCTACCGGGCGCAACGCCTCTCCGCACGGTATGGTTGCCGGATTTACCTGAAACGGGAAGACCTGAACCACACGGGAGCCCACAAAATCAACAACACCGTGGGACAAATCCTCCTGGCCCGACGGATGGGCAAACGACGCATCATCGCCGAAACAGGCGCCGGACAGCACGGCGTGGCCACCGCCACCGTCTGCGCCCTGACAGGCATGGAGTGCATCGTCTACATGGGCCGGACGGACGTGGAACGGCAACACATCAATGTGGAGAAGATGAAAATGCTGGGAGCGACAGTGGTCCCCGTCACGTCGGGCAACGGAACACTGAAGGATGCCACCAACGAGGCCATCCGCGACTGGTGCTGCCACCCGCAGGACACCTATTACATTATCGGCTCCACCGTGGGGCCGCACCCCTATCCGGACCTCGTGGCACGGCTACAGTCGGTCATCAGCGAGGAAATCCGAAAACAGCTACAAGCGCAGGAGGGCCGCGACCATCCCGACTATCTCATTGCCTGCGTAGGCGGCGGCAGCAATGCGGCCGGCACCATCTATCACTACGTGGACGACCCGCGCGTACAGATTGTCCTGGCCGAAGCCGGAGGCAAAGGCGTGGAGACCGGACAGACCGCCGCCACCATCGCCCTGGGCCGGATGGGCATCATACACGGGGCACGCACCTACGTCATCCAGAATGAAGACGGACAGATAGAAGAGCCCTACTCCATCTCTGCCGGGCTGGATTATCCCGGCATCGGACCCATGCACGCCAACCTGGCCCGTCAGAAGCGGGCCCTCGTCCTGGCCGTCAATGACGACGAGGCCATCCGCGCCGCCTACGAACTGACCCGCCTGGAAGGCATCATTCCCGCCCTGGAGAGCGCACACGCACTCGGCGCCCTCCCGAAACTGCGGTTCAAACCCCAGGATGTCGTGGTGCTGACCGTATCGGGACGAGGAGACAAGGATATGGAGACGTATTTGGAACGATTCATTTAGCGGGCTTGCCCGAAGGAGTTAAGGAGTTAAGAAGTTAAGGAGTTAAGAAGTTAAGGAGTTAAGAAGTTAAGAAGTTAAGAAGTTAAGGAGTTAAGAAGTTAAGGAGTTGAAGGAGTTAAGTAGATGTTGAAAATTAATTTATATGATGTGTGCCTGTCATGTTGAGC
>DHKFC23501__coassemble_1282_pt1 | contig 19731 bp, 10 predicted proteins | sample DHKFC23501__metabat2_low_PE_030 | metagenome-assembled genome bin DHKFC23501
GAAATACTTCACAGTTTCGGAAGAAATTGTTCAGTGTTTTTGGAAGGATGTTTAATAAAATATAATAAGTTGATTATCAACCTTCTGCATTAAGAAGAATACTTACAAAAATAAATTTTGTAACAAACTTTCATCGGAAAAGGGAATGCCATATTAAGAATAGTGTGTCAAAAAAAATCGGCACTTGCCACGACTAAAATGCACAAATTCATCTCGTGCAAAATATAGTTGGAAAAACTGAGTTCAAATGCCATATCGGGTAGCCTTGGTTGCGCTGGCAGGAGAGAATCTGTATGGTTATGTATATGTTTTAGGCGTGGGGCAGACGGATACTTGAAGAGTGATTCCGTCTGTCCCACGCCTGTTTTTTTATAAAACAGCTTTGGAAACAATTACTTGACTGGGCTGATTCGCAGGGTGTAGCTTTGTTCCTTTTGGGGTACCCAATAAGTTGGGATTGTGCCGGTATTTGCGCCACAGCTGCCGTTGCCGGTTCCTCTCAGGTAGGCGTCCAGATGCAGCACGATGTATGGACGGGCTGTAAGTTCCCAGGTATGTAGGGTTTTCATCAAGTCCTCGTCTGTGTAGCGCAGGGCGGAGAAGGACACTTGGCCTTGGGTTTGGATACGGATGCCGCGACCTTCGGTGTTGGTCAGTGTCAGTTCGCGCAGCCCTTCGCGGCTACCGGTGGATTGCGGTTTGACGTAAGGCCAAAGCATCTCATCTACCGTGGTCGTGTATCGGCCTACGGGGCAGCCGTCCAGGCGGTCGGCCAGATTTTCCCATGGACCATGAGCGTAGTAAGCTACTTGGCTCAGCGTGGAGTCTATGCCACATACCAGGCCGGCGCGACGCAAGTCGGGCGTTTGAGGCGAGAAGGTAGCTTGTACATCCATGATGCCGTCCGGATAGATGGTATATAGGATGCGTGTGCCACACAAGGAGCCTTCACGTGTGGTGGTCACTACGATACGGTTGCCTTCTTTTTCTACCAGGCAGGTGCCTTCGGCTTTTAATCCGTTGTCTACTTTCTCGAATTTGTCATTCTCGATGTAGCGGTGGTTGTCATAGATGAAGCCCTGTCCCGGAGCGATGACTTTCTGTCCGTCCATTGTCAGGGAAGTGATGCGTCCCGTCTTCCGCTCAAAGATGGCTTCGATATTTTCATTGCGCACGATAATCTGGTTTTCTGTTTCGGCCACGTTTAGTTTGGGTTTCCGTTTGCCGTTGAGGGCAGGCAGGGGAGCGCGTGCAGTCAGTTCATACTGTTGCAGAGCTACGCTGTGACCGGCTTCGGCCCAACGGGTGTCGTTCTTTTGGCGCACTTCAAGGTTAAGCAGGACCTCTGTTCCGTCTTTGGTTGCCTGCGCCAAGTTGATGCCGTTCACGGGAAGGGTCACGCGTGTGCTGTCATCAGGCTGTATGGCTTCCAGCATCAGGCTGTCGGCAGGTAGAGGATAACCGTTCTGCAACAGTTGCCAACGCAGGTAGAAGTTTTCCAGGGAGATGAAATCATACGTATTCTTCAGTGTGATGTGGATTTGGTTTTCGTCTTTGTCCACGTTGTCCAGACGGAATTTAACGAACTGGTGGGCCGCTTTCACTTCTTTCAGTTTGGGCGATTCCTCACGGGTAGGCAGCAGGATGCCGTTGGAGCAGAAATTACCTTGGTGCGGGCCGGGATAATCATAGCCTGTATGCAGGCGGTAGATGCCCTGCTTCATCTCCTGTGGATCGTAGATAGCCTGGTCCACCCAGTCCCAGATGGCACCACCGATAGTGGACGAGCTGCTTTCGATGCTTTCCCAATATTCCCGCAGGTTGCCGATGGCGTTGCCCATGGCATGGGCATATTCGCAGATGAACATCGGTTTGTCAAAGCTGTTGACATATTGGTCCATCCATTTCATGTTGGGGTACATTTTGCTGTACATGTCGCTGAAGCGGTTGCCTCCGTATTCTTTGCCGTCGCGGGTACCCTCATAGTGTACAGGGCGGTTGTCCAGCTTTTTGGCGGCATCGTAACAGGCCTGGAAGTTGCTGCCTCCGCCGGCCTCGTTACCCAGGCTCCAGAATATGACACTAGGATGATTGCGGTCGCGCAGAACCATGCGGTCGATACGGTCTACAAAAGACGGCTCCCAAGAGGGCATATCGCTGATACTCTGGTTGGCGTGGTCTTCCAGGTCAGCCTCGTCCATGGTGTAGAGGCCGTAGTAGTCGAACATGGCGTACATCTTGGCGGCATTGGGGTAGTGGGAAGTACGGATAGTGTTGATGTTGTTTTGTTTCATCAGGAGGACGTCGCGTAACATGGATTCTGTGGTTACGGCCCGTCCGTACATCGGGTGCGTATCGTGGCGGTTGACTCCCTTGAAGAAGACACGTTGTCCGTTGATGTACACCAGCGGTCCGCGTACCTGGATGTCGCGGAAACCGTATTTGGTGGAGAAGGCCATTTCTTCGCGGCCGTTTTCGCTCTGTATGATACGTACGGTGTAGAGATTGGGAGTCTCGGCAGTCCAAGGCAGAAGGCGGGTGAGGGTGAAACTCAGTTTGGCTTCTATTTCCTTTTGTTCCGGCGCATAGGCCAGATTCTTCTTTATCTCATATACCATTTTCCCTTCGGGATCATACAGCTTGACGGTGATATCCTTTTCTCCTTTCAGTCCATCTCGGTTGTCCAAGGTCAGGGCTACGTTCATCGTGCCGTTTTGGAAACCGGATGCAGCGTCCAACTGGGAGGTGATGTAGTGGTCGCGCACGGCAGTCTTGGGTGTGCTGTATAAATAGACATCGCGGAAGATGCCGCTCATGCGGAACATGTCCTGGCATTCCAGGTAGGAACCATCGCTCCAGCGGAACACCTGTACGGCCAGGCGGTTCTTGCCTGTGCGCAGGTATGGAGTCAGGTCGAATTCGGCCACGTTGTTCGAGCCTTGCGAGTAGCCTACGTATTGTCCGTTCAGGTAGACGAAGGCCGCGCTGTAGATGCCTCCGAAGTGAATGAACGTGCGGCGTGCTTCCCATCCTTCGGGCAGGTCGAAGAAACGTACGTAAGAGCCTACGGGGTTAATGCCATAGTTCTTCCCGTTGTCATTGAATCCTTTGCGGGCGTTGATGAAGGGAGGAGTGTTGGAGTGCGGATATTCTACGTTGTTATAGATGGGATGGTCATAACCTTGCATTTCCCAGTTGGAGGGTACGGGAATTTTGTCCCAGCTGCTTACGTCATAATCTTCCTTGTAGAAGTCCAGCGGCCGTTGCGAGGGTTCGGATACCAGTTGGAAAGCCCATTCGCCGTTCAACGAGCAGTAGCGTGAACTGTGGACATCGGTCCATGGCGTGGCATAATATTTTTTGTCGGCCAGCATCTCTTGTTCTGAGGCGTAGGGCATGTAGGTGGCGTGTCCCTGTTCTTTGTTTTCGGCAAAGATGGTTTCGTTTTCCCAATAGTTTTTGGCCCGGTCTGCCATCATTTCTTCTGCTTGGCTCGGCATGGGGATGGGACTGGCTTGGATGAGGAAGAGGGTTTCCTGTTTATTGCTCACTTGGTCAGCGGGTTTCAGACGCAGATTGCCGGCGGCATCACAAGTCAGTATCAGACTCATGCTGTTGCTCGGAATGAGCTGGTAGGATTTCCCTTCCTTGCGGAGGGTCCAAAGTTGCGATTCGTCTGAACCGTTGTTTTCAGTGATTCCTGCCGTGTTGGCAGATGTTGCGTGGATAGATTTGTTCTCAAACGGGGTAATGAAGCGGAAACTGCCGGAGAGGTCGGTGATGCTCCATTGTTGCTGTGGGTCCTTGTCGTTGAGGGGAACCAGGATCGCTTGCGTGGTGCCGGACTTGTAGCTGACGGCTTTGTCGGTTTGTCCGGCAGGCACAATGTTGTACAGCTTGTCCTTGGCGAATTTCACTTGCGCCTGCATCGTGGCTACCAGACAGGTCAGCAGGCAAAGGAGAAGGATAGGGACTTTTTTCATTGTGGGGATGGATTAAGTGATAAACAAAAGCCCCTTCCGACTCTTTCCCTGTGTGGGGAGAGAGAAGGGAGGGGGCTATTCTTTTTGATAGTTATTCAACGGTTACGCCGATTTCTTCTGCACTGACGTTGGCTGCCTGGCCATCGGTGGTCTTGGCATCCAGCTTAATGAAGCGTGCTTTGACCGTGCTTTCGAAAGTCACTGTTTGCGGCACGGGGTTGTGCATGATGTTGCTGAACTCGCCCGATGTAGGCACTTCTGTCCATTGTTTGCCGTCGGTGCTGGCGCTCAGGGTATATTTGAAAGCCATGGTCGGCTTGGCTTCCCCATTGAGCGGTGCATAGGTGAAGGCTTTCAGGGCCATTGTCTTGCCCAGGTCGATGGTCAGCGGTTGTGCGGCGGTTACTTTCCAGGTTTCGCGCGGCACGTTGTTCCATTGTGCTTCGTCCTGCATCTCGGCCAGCGGGGCAGCGTGGTAGGCAGCTACATTGCAGATGTTGGCTTTCAGGCGGGTGGAGAGTAACTTGACGCGCAGTTGGGTGGCATTGACTTCGGGGAAGCGGAGGATTCGTTTGTAGCCTACGGTCGTTCCCTTGCCCAAGGATTGCCATTGGCCGTCAACAAGGCCTTCCACTTCGAATTCTTCCACGCGCTGGCCCTTGCTGAGGTCTTCCTGCAGGAGGACAAGGTTGATGGGTGAGCCTTCCTTCAGCGTGTATTCGCGGCTTTCGCCGGTACCGGCTGTCCACAGTGTCTGTCCGTCTGTCACAAGGTTGTCGGCAAAGGCGCGGTTGCGGTAGTCGGCAAATTCCTTCAGTCGTTTCACGTCGTTCTCGTGGATGAGTCCGCGACGGTCGGGCGGGATGTTCAGCAGGAGGACGGAGTTATAGCCTACGGACTGATAATAAATGTCCATCAGGTGCTTGAGGCTTTTCACCTGATTGTCTTGGTCGGCATGGTAGAACCAGCCCGGACGGATGGATACGTCTACTTCCGACGGATACCAGAACAGTTCATTGGCTTTGGCCAGTACTTCGCGGCTGCCCAGGTCGGCCGAGGTGGAGCCTACGCCCAAAGCTGTGTTCACGCTGTCCGAACGGGTATAGATGCCCGGTGCCAATACGGTGGCGCTCCATTCTGTTTCGCGGCCCAGGCCACGCTCGTTACCCACCCAGCGGACATCATCGCCCATGATGGCCATCACAGCTTTGGGTTGCAGGGTTTGTATGGTTTTGTAGAAAGCATCCCAGTCATAGACCTGTTTCTTGCCGTTAGGTCCTTCGGCATTGGCACCATCAAACCAGACTTCATGCACTTCGCCGTAATTGGTCAGCAATTCGGTCAGTTGGTCGATGAAGAATTGATTGTAGCGGGGGGAGTCGCCGTAGCTTTCGGCATTGCGGTCCCACGGAGAGAGGTAAACGCCGAATTTCATGTCATACTTGGTGCAGGCGTCGCGCAGTTCTTTCACAACGTCTCCCTTGCCGTCTTTCCACGGTGAGGAGGCCACACTGTGTTTGGTAGTTTTGGTGGGCCAGAGGCAGAAGCCGTCGTGGTGCTTGGCCGTCAGGATGACCATGCGGAAACCTGCTTCTTTCAGTGAGCGTACCCATTGTTCGGCATCCAGTTCGGTAGGGTTGAACAAGGCGGGGTCTTCCGAACCGTCGCCCCATTCGCGGTCAGTGAAGGTGTTGATGCCAAAGTGCAGGAAGGCGGTCAGCTCCATCTGTTGCCATTCCATTTGTTGGGGAGTGGGGACAAGGCGTGCAGCTATGTCCACTTTTTGTTCCAAAGTGGCGCCTTGTGGAAACTCCACATGCTTCACGTAGTACTCTTCACTGCGTTGCGAACATCCTTGCAACGCGAGGGCAGCCAGCAAGAACGCTGATGTTGCCAGTTGATTGATTCTTTTCATGGGTCTTTCGGATGTATGATAAATAAAAAAGTAATCTTCTTGGAAATCCAAGCACGTATTCCGTGCAAAGATAGGATTTCCCAAGAAGATTACCAATTTATCCGGAAAAAAATCAGCGATGTAGCTGGATTCTTTCCTTCCATGTGCCATTCTTATCTTTCAGCGCGTCCGGCAGTGGTGGGCCAGTTGGGGTTCTGGTACATCACGGACGTGGACGGGTCTGTCGGGTCTGTGGCTGTCAGTGTCAGGTCTTGTACGCCCAGCGGTTCCAGATAGTAGGCTTCGTACCAGCTGTAGCCGTTTCTCAGTTCATAGCTGTTGCGGGTATCTATGCGCAGCGGGCTGATGTACTTGCCGGTCAACGGGTCATCCGGAGCGGAAACGTTGCCGCTGCCGCCCGTTCCGTCCACGATGAACGGAGTCTTGGTGGAATAGGCCAAGTAAGGATATTGATCCCTCAATGCTTCTTGGTCTTCACCTTCGCCGATGGCACCGATGCGGAAGTAATCTTCGTAACCGGAGATCGGATAGTGGCGGTCAATGCCGTATTTCTTGAAGGCTTCGTCCCAGATGTTCATGCCTTGGTACATGAAGCGGACATTTCCGCTGGCCAAGATGGGATCCCAAGAGCGCCAACGCTTCAGGTCGTCCCAACGCATGCCTTCGGCAATGAATTCGCAACGGCGTTCACGGCGAATGTTGTAGAGGGTAGCGTCTACGCGGTCAGCGCCGGAATAGACTGCCAGATCTCCCTTCACGACACCATTCTCCAGGTAGAATTCCTGATCCAGGTCCGTGGCATTGATTGTGGCTTGGATGTCAGTGCTTACGCCTGCACGGGAGCGCAACTGTTGCCAGTAGCTGGTGGCTTTGCTGTCCAGGTTGCCGTATCTTTCGTAATATGCTTCAATGTAGTTCAGCAGGGCTTCTGCGCTGCGGAATACGGGACAACCCGTCGTGGAGATTACCGAGGTGTTAATCTGATTCCAGTCATAGCTGACATATTTGCGCGAGCGATAACCGGTCAGGTCGCGTACCTGCAACTCACCGCCGGCCAGGTTCAGCGTATCCACATAGAGCATTTCCTGGTGGCTTACGGGTTCTCCGTCCGGTCCTTCTTCGGTGACGACGGTACGTGTGTCATTGGGGTCTGAAGCTATCGGGTCGTTTTCGCCGAATACGAACAGTTGCAGACGCTCGTCGCGGTTGGCCTTTTCTTGCGATACGCTCAGGTCGCCTTCATACTGGGAAGAAGCATAGTAAGGCAGGCCGTCCTTCATCAGGAAAGAGCGGATGTAAGCGCGGGACAAACCGGCCTGGTCGCCGCCACGTGTCGGATAGAATGCGGCACTGTGCGCACCGGATGTTCCCGTGTATTGACGCCACAGCAGGATTTCGTCGTAACTGTTCAGGTCGGGCGTGGAGAACATGTCGAAATAGGGATTCCAACCGGAGAGTTGTCCCCATTCCGGATTCATCTGATGGGAGTTGTTGGTCAGGGTGGTGGCATCGGCCACTTGGGCAGCTGCGTCTATGGCCTGCTCCAGGAAGTAGTTGACTTCGGCATCCTGGTCAATGGAGAAACCTTGGTTATAGGATGCTCCGGGCCAGTTGGCATCACCCGGCACACGGCCTGTGCCGCGATGGTATTTCTCGAAAGTGCCTTCAAACAAGGCCACACGCGACTTGAATGTCAGAACCACTTCCCTGTTCACACGCTGGGAGCCGACGGAGGCTTTCGAACCTATCAGGTTTGCCGCTCTGTCCAGGTCGGCCAGGATGAAACGCGCTACCAGATTGCGCGGTTGCCGGGCACTGTTTTCCACCAGGATGGCGTTGTCATCCGGCAGTACCGTTTCTACAATAGGCAGGTCTCCGAATTGTACCAGACCATTGTAGTAGGCCAGGGCGCGGAAGAAGTATGCTTCGCCCACGTATTGTTCGGCTCCTTGAAGAGTCCCTGCCTCCATCTTGGGCAGTACTTGTTCCAGCAGCCAGTTCCATACACGTACTCTTTCGTACAGCGTCTGGAGATTCTTGCCGGCGGGCACCAGTTTGTTGCCGGCAAAGTAAGTCAGACTGCCTTGTGCCACATAATAGTTGTCCGTAGCGTCATCGTTACGCGCCTTTCCGCCGTTATAAGTTCCCGGACCGTGTGTCAGGAGGTTGTTGCGGGAATCGCGGAGTTGGTCTGCGTAATAGTTGATGACATAGGCGCTTACCTGGTCTGCACTTGTGAAGTAGGCTTCAGGTGTCAGGTTCGTAATAGGTTGGCGGTCCAGAAAGTCCTCACACGAAGTGGTCATCAGTCCGGCTGCTCCTATCATCGAACAGAGATAGATATGTTTTAAACTGAGTTTCATTGTTCCTTTGTTTTAGAAGTTAAGATTTACGCCGATAGAAATGGTGCGTTGCAGCGGATAAGTCTTACCGGTACCGCCGTTGACACTGATCAAGGCTTCGGGGTCGAAGATCTTGCTCAGGCTGGTGAAGGTGGCCAGGTTGTCTGCGGATACATAGACGCGCAACGATTCGATACCTGCCTTGTTGACCCATTTTTGCGGGAAGGTGTAGCCTACTTGCACGTTCTTCAGACGCATGTAAGCAGCGCTTTGCAGGTAGCGGGTTTGCTTCTGATGGTTCTTTTGTGCCACGGTTCCGTCCAGGGACATGATAGGTCTCGGATAGTAAGCATCCGGATTGTCTTCCGACCAGTAGTCCAGGTGTTCTACGAAGCAGGTCGATTGCCATTCGTCGCCATAGGCGCCCCAGAAGTATGCCTGGTCTGCCCAATAGTCGCGTTTCATCACGCCCTGCATGAAGATGGAGAAGTCAATGCCGTGCCATTCGCCGTCCAGCGTCAGACCGAAGTTGTAGCGCGGTGTGCTGTTACCTATGATAGTCAGGTCGCCGTGGTCGTAGATGGTGTTCGAACCGTTCGTCACTTCACCGTCGCCGTTCAGGTCGGCATACATGATGTCGCCGGCGCCCCAGGACGTACCGAAGTTCGGACGTGCGTTGGCAATGTGCTGGTCCATTTGTTCTTGAGTTTGGGCGATGCCTACGGTGGTGTAGCCCCAGATTTCATTCAGCATCATGCCGGAACGGTAAGTACCCAGGTTGCCGCTTTCGTTCGGGTAGGTCAGGATTTTATCCTGGTTGTCGGACAAGTTGAAGCGGATACCGTAGTTGAAGTCCTTGATATGGTCGCGCCAGGAAATGTCTAATTCCCAACCATAGGACTTCATGTCTGCGTTGTTCACCCGGGGAGCGTTGGTACCCAGCACGGCGGGGAGCGTCGGAGCCGGTCCTACCATGTCATACGTATAGCGGTTATAGTATTCGATAGAACCTGTCAGTCGGTTGCTGAACAGGCCGAAGTCCAAACCGATGTCCCACGATTCGATGGTCTCCCATGTCAGCACGTCACTGACGATGCCCGGCAGTGAAGCCGTGTTCATCTGCTGGCCGTTGATGACCCATGCGGAGTTTTGCGAGTTGGTGCTCAGTGTCTGGAAGAAGGGATACCAGTTGTCCGTGTTGTTGTTACCCAATTGTCCCCACGAACCTCTCAGCTTCAGGGTGCCGATGTATTGGGTGATGGGTTCGAAGAATTCTTCGCGGGCGATGTTCCAGCCGGCAGAGAACGAGGGGAAGAGGCCCCAGCGCTTGTCGCCGACAAAGCGGGACGAGCCGTCGTAACGCAGGTTGGCTTCGAACATGTAGCGTTCTTTCCAGTTGTAGTTGATACGACCGAAGAAACCGGCTACGGCACGTTCGTTCTTGCTGTTCCAGGCATCGCGTAACTTTTGCGTCTGGTTCAGTTCAGGCACCGTGGGGGTAATGATGCTTTGTCCGTCGCCGTACAGGTAGTCCTGATGGTAGAGTTCGGCATTGAAACCACCCATGATTTTGAAGTAGTGGTCCTTGATGGTTTTCGAATAGTCCATCAGGATGTTGGTGGAGTAATAGTCCTCCGTCAGACGGTGCTCGTAAATATAGGATGAGCCGACGGCACGTCCGTTCCAAGAGATGCCGAAAGGATTGCCGTCCGCGTCATTGGCCGTGATGGGCAGGATTTCCTCGTGGCGCGACTCCGTGTAGCGGCGCATGTTGCCCTCCAGCGTGATGTGGAAGTCCTTGATGGGTTCGAAAATCAGTTGCAGCTGGTTGGACACGGAGTTCTGCTGGTTCTTCCATTGGCCGCCTTCTTCCAACTCGATGATTTCCATACCGTTCATCCATCCGTGAGGAGTGCGGGCCGGGTTGCTCGGCCAGCGGCGGGCAATGTTGTGGTAGAAGTTACCGCCCGTATTCTTCAGATAGTTAGGCATCTTGTTGTCCTCGCGCGACCAGCGGTTGGTCAGGTTGATGGTCAGCCATTCGGCCGGTTTTGCCGAGAGTTTGCTGCTCAGGGTGTAGCGGTTGTACTGGTCCTTGCCGTGGCGCAACAGACCGTTTTGGTTCAGGAAGTTACCGCTGATCATGTAGGTCAGTTTCTCCGAGCCGCCGCTGACGCTGACGTTGTGTTCCTGCGAGGGCACGTTGCTGCGGAACATTTCCTCAAACCAGTTGGTGTTGGCAAAGGCGCTGCCGTAGGCCAGGTAACGGTTGTCCGTGCCCACTATCGTACCATAATATTCCGATGTGGTGGGATCCGTGAACTCGCCGGCTTGCCATTGCCTCATTTTCTGGATGGTTTCCTGGGTGAACATGTCCCATCCCAATCCTTTGTTGAAGTAGTTGGCGAAATCAATGGAGTTGGCCATCTCCGGCATACGCGTCGGGCTGGAGAAGCGGACGTTGCCCGTATAGTTCACGCGCGTCTTGCCTGCCTGGCCGCTCTTCGTGGTAATCAAGATAACGCCGAATGCGCCTCGTGCACCGTAAATAGAAGAAGCGGATGCGTCCTTCAGTACGGACACGGACTCGATGTCGTTCGGGTTCAGGGCGTTCATGTCGCCTTCCATGCCGTCAATCAATACCAGAGGCTGGGCACTTGAGCCTGCGCCTACCGTACCGGCACCACGGATGCTGATGCTCATTTCGCTGCCCAATTCACCGCCGGTGTTTGTCGTTGCCATGTTCAGGCCCGGAATCTGGCCTTGCAGGGCTTGCGTCACGTTCTGTACCGGGCGAGATTCGAATACTTCCGAGTCTACCATGGACACGGCACCCGTCACGTTCACTTTCTTCTGCGTGCCATAACCTACGACTACCACTTCATCCAGCATTTCGCTGTCTTCTTTCATCGTGATGTTCAGGGTTTTCCCTTCCCACTTCACCTCCACGGGCTGGTAGCCGATGTAGGTGATTTCGATGATGGCTCCGTTGGCCACGTTTTTCAATGAGAATTTTCCATCCAGGTCAGTGATGGCACCATTGGTCGTGCCTTTCACCCTGACAGAAGCTCCGATTACCGTCATGCCTGTGGCATCGACGACTACGCCTGTACACGTGCCTTCTTGCTGCACGCTTTGTACGCCTGCTGTTCCTGCCGACGGAACGGCATAGACATTGCCCATGCCCAGTGTCGAACAGAGTAGCAGCATTCCGATAGGCTTCACTACTTTTCGCATATTGCTTTTGGATTTAAATGAATAAATTAAGGTTAATAGTGTCTTACTCTTCTGCATGGCTTTGCGGCGTGTGCCGAAGTTTAAGGTTCACTAAGTGGGCGTAAAGGTACTAAAAGTTTCTAATTAAACAAATGTCTTGTGAATAAAAAATCCTTTTTTTTAGGAAAACGCGGCTTTTTTCTATAAAAACCGCCGGATGGAGGGGTGTTTTGAAAAGTTTTTATGATTTCATGGGCAAAAGGGCGGGGGCTCACAAGAAGTCCTTCCCGGTCGGGCAGACGCGCTTTTTCAGGGAATGAGTGCCCGCAATCAGGTGGATTTTGGACACGCGGAATGAATATATGTTTACTTTGCCATTCCTGTAAGCTTTGCAGGGAGTAGCAGCTGTTTGAAATAGTCTATGAAGTATATCTCCGCCCTTGCCCGCAGATATCTCCGCCCTTGTCCGCAGATATCTCCGCCCTTGCCCGCAGATATCTCCGCTCATGCCCGGAGATATCTCCGCCCGCAGCCTGTTCATGCCCTATCACTTCTGTCCGCCTATATATATAAATAGGTGTAGTCATGGCGACGTTGGAGGAAGCCATTTATCGGGACATTTCATTAATAATGCTTAAAAGAAGCATGTTTATGCGGGGAGTTTCTTCATAAACCGCTACCTTTATTAATTCAAAACCAAATGTTCAATTATCAACTTAAAAAACGAAAGACATGAGATTATCCATCTTTACCCAAAGAATTTTGTGCCTGGTCGGCTTCTTCTTGTTGACAGGCATGACGTTACATGCGCAGAACCCCAAGCCGTTTGTCATTCCCGAACTGAAGGAATGGGTGGGCAAGACGGGGGATTTTGTTCCCACTGCCCAGACGCGTATCGTCTGCGCTGACGAAACTTTGTTGCCCGTGGCGCAGAACTTTGCCGATGACTACGAGGCACTTTTCGGCGTGAAACTCGAAGCAGCGGTTGGCAAGGCCCGCAACGGCGATTTCCGGCTGGTGCTGAAGAAAGACAAAAAACTGGGCAAGGAAGGGTATTCCATACAGATAGGCAAGCAGGTGGTCGTGTCGGCCCCGGAAACCGTCGGTGTCTACTGGGCTACCCGCACGTTGCTCCAGATGAGCGAGCAAAGCGAAAGCCGCGCCCTGCCGCAAGGAAAGATTACGGACTGGCCGGACTATGCCGTGCGTGGCTTTATGATGGACTGCGGACGCAAGTTCATCCCGATGGCCTATCTGAAGGATTTTGCCAAGGCAATGGCCTATTACAAGATGAATACTTTCCAGATTCACCTGAACGACAATGGCTTCAAGCAATACTTTGAGGACGACTGGGACAAGACTTATGCCGCTTTCCGCCTGGAGTGCGACACCTATCCCGGCCTGACGGCCCGCGACGGGCATTATACCAAGGAGGAATTCCGCGATTTCCAGATAGAGGCTGCCGAGGATTTTGTGGAAATCATCCCGGAGATTGACGCTCCCGCTCATGTGCTGGCATTCAGCCACTACAAGCCCGAATTGGGCAGCAAGGAATATGGCATGGACCACTTCGATTTGTCCAACCCGGAGGTGTACACCTTCATGGACGGTCTCTTCAAGGAATACCTGGAGGGAGAGAACCCCGTCTTCGTAGGTCCGCGTGTCAACATCGGTACGGATGAGTACTCCAACAAGGATAAGGCCGTGGTGGAGCAGTTCCGCGCCTTCACCGACCACTATATTAAATATGTGGAGAGCTTCGGCAAGCAGGTATGTATGTGGGGTGCCCTGACCCATGCCAAGGGTGAAACGCCTGTGAAGTCGGAGAACGTGATTATGAACCTCTGGTATAACGGCTATGCCGACCCGAAGGAGATGGTGGAGCAGGGCTACAAGCTCATCAGCATGCCGGACGGGCTTCTGTATATTGTGCCTGCCGCCGGATATTATTATGACTATCTGAACACGAAGTATTTGTATGAGAAGTGGACACCTGCTCACGTGGGCAATGTGGTATTCGAAGAGCAGGATCCGGCCATCCTGGGAGGAATGTACGCCGTGTGGAATGACCATGTGGGCAACGGCATCTCGGTGAAGGACATCCATCATCGCGCCTTCCCGGCCTTGCAGACCCTTTCCGCCAAGATGTGGGACGGTATCCACGTGACGGTGCCTTATGACGAATTTGTCCAAAAGGCCCAGATGCTGAGCGAGGCTCCGGGCGTGAACCAACTGGCCAAGTGGGGAGAACCCAACACGATGATCATGGAGCACGCCTCGTTGCAGCCGGGCGAAGAACTGCCTTATCCCGAAGTGGGCTATGACTACACCGTAGAGTTCGACATCGAGGCTGCCGCCGAGAAGTCCGGTACGGAACTGTTCCGCTCGGATAATGCCGTGTTCTATCTGTCCGACCCCGTCAGCCAGAAACTGGGCTTTGCCCGCGACGGCTATCTCTATACGTTCAACTATCAGTTCTTCCCCGGCGAGAAGGCCCATGTGGCCATTACGGGCGACAACACGTCTACCACGCTGAAGGTGAACGGCAAGGTCGTTGGCCAGCTGAACACGCGCACCATTTATCACAACAAAGAGCACAAAGGCGATATCCGGGTAGTGCCGACGTTGGTGTTCCCCTTGGAGAAAGCCGGTGATTTTCAGGGCAGCATCACCAACCTGAAAGTGTACAATTATAAAAAGTAGCAACCCTCTATTTGCTTGTTTCGGCAAAAAGACGTACTTTTGTCCGATTTATAGCAATGTGTAAGCCCGAAGAGCCATGACCGTATCCAAGACAAGAGCCAAGTTGGTGGATGTCGCCCGCCAGTTGTTCGCCAAGATGGGGGTGGAGAATACCACGATGAATGACATCGCCGTGGCTTCCCAAAAGGGACGTAGGACGCTCTATACCTACTTCAAGAGCAAGGAGGATATCTACCTGGCCGTAGTGGAGTCGGAACTGGACATCCTGTCGGATACCATGAGGCGTGTGTCGGCCAAGGACATTTCCGCCGACGAGAAGCTGATGGAAATGATATACACCCACCTGGACACGGTGAAGGAGGTGGTCTACCGCAACGGTACGCTCCGTGCCGATTTCTTCCGCGACACATGGCGGGTGGAGGCTGTACGCAAGCGCTTTGACGCCAATCAGGTGCAGTTGTTCAAGGACGTGCTGCGCGAAGGCTTGGAGGCCGGGCTTTTCCGCATCGACGATGTGGACATGACCAGCGAATTGCTCTACTATTGTGTCAAGGGCATTGAGGCTCCTTATATCCGGGGACATGTCGGATCGGACTTGGATGAAGGTACGCTGGATGTCTATGTGCGCCGGCTGGTGCTTCGGGCGTTAGGGATGAATTTGTAACTAATTAATAGATTAAGTAGATGTTGATATTTAGTTTATACGATAAATAGGAATTTAGCGGGCTTTGCCCGCAGGAGTTAAAAGGAGTTAGACGGAGTTATCGCTCCGCTCAAGGAGTTAAAGGCCAATACCAGAATACCAGATTTGCATGGCTGATGCCGGAAATCGCCGGACCAACTATTGGCCTATAACTCCCTCTAACTCCTTATAACTCACTCCCATTCCTCAAAGATAAATTATCATTTAATTCTGATTACTTACTTAATAAATAGAAACAACTATGGGATTATTAGACGGAAAAGTTGCCATTGTGACGGGTGCAGCCCGCGGCATTGGTAAGGCTATCGCATTGAAATTTGCTTCGGAAGGAGCTAACGTGGCATTCACGGACCTGCTGATTGACGAGAATGCCCAGGAGACTGAGAAAGAAATCGCTGCTTTCGGCGTCAAGGCCAAAGGCTATGCTTCGAATGCGGCCAATTTTGAGGATACGGCCAAGGTGGTGGAGCAGATTCATGCTGACTTCGGCCGCATTGATATCCTGGTGAACAATGCCGGCATCACGCGCGACGGACTGATGATGCGCATGAGCGAGCAGCAATGGGACATGGTGCTGAACGTGAACCTGAAGTCGGCTTTCAACTTCATCCACGCTTGCACGCCCATCATGATGCGCCAGCGTAGCGGCAGCATCATCAACATGGCTTCCGTGGTGGGTGTACACGGCAATGCCGGTCAGTCCAACTATGCCGCTTCCAAGGCCGGTCTGATTGCCTTGGCCAAGTCCATTGCCCAGGAACTGGGTTCGCGCGGCATCCGTGCCAACGCCATTGCCCCGGGCTTCATCATCACCGCCATGACCGACGCCCTCTCTGACGAGGTGAAGGCAGAATGGGCCAAGCGTATCCCCTTGCGCCGTGGCGGTACGCCCGAAGACGTGGCCAATATCGCTACGTTCCTGGCATCGGACATGTCATCTTATGTTTCCGGCCAGGTCATCCAAGTGGACGGCGGCATGAATATGTAACTATCTAAAATGAAGAATGAAGAATAGCGCTTCGGCAAGATGAAGAATCTCCGTGGAAAGCGGAATAAATTCTTCATTCTTCATTCTCAATTCTTCATTAATATATGACCGTTCTCTACGAAGACAATCATATCATCATCGTCAACAAGACCGCTTCCGAGATAGTTCAGGGAGACAAGACGGGCGACACACCTCTGTCGGAGATTGTGAAGCAATATCTGAAAGAGAAGTACGCCAAGCCCGGCAATGTCTTCATCGGTGTCACCCACCGGCTGGACCGCCCCGTAAGCGGTCTTGTCGTGTTTGCCAAGACCAGCAAAGCCTTGGCGCGCCTGAACGAGATGTTCAAGGGCAGCGAAGTGAAGAAGACCTATTGGGCCGTGGTGAAGGAACGTCCGCCTCGGGACGAGGACGAACTGGTGCATTATCTGGTGCGCAACGAGAAGCAGAACAAGAGTTATGCTTATGACACGGAGCGCCCGGGCAGCAAGAAGGCTGTGTTGCACTATCGCCTCATTGGCCGCTCGCAGAACTATTACCTGCTGGAGGTGGACCTGAAGACGGGGCGTCACCACCAGATAAGGTGTCAGTTGGCCAAGGCCGGCTGTCCTATCAAGGGAGACTTGAAGTATGGTTTCCCCCGCTCCAACCCGGACGGCAGTATCAGCCTGCATGCACGCCGCATCCGCTTTGTGCATCCCGTTTCCCGGCAGATGATAGATGTGGAGGCACCTCTGCCTCCCGGCAACTTATGGAATGGCTTTGAATTCTTAACAACCGATTTATCCCAATGAAAAAGATTATTTTAGCCTCGGCTCTGTTGTGTCTGGGCTTGACTGTCCGTTCACAAGAGAAAGTGACGGACTATGAGATGTGTCCGGCCCTGACGGTACGGATGCCCCTGCAAGGTGACAGTATCAACCAGCAGGGGGAGAGATTTGGCGCTGCGGAATTACTGAAAACAGATATCCCCCTGGATTGTGAGGGAACCGTCCGTATCTCGGCCGATACAGCCGGATATGTTACGGTGGACAAGCCCCAATCCGACAATCTGCTTTACGTCTTTTCCACCCGCATGCGTGCCGAACGTTTTATGAAAGGACAGTTGAAAGTGACTTCTCCTGCCCGCTTTGAGGTCTTTGTCAACGGCGTGTCCAAGCGGACAAAGACTACGGCCGAAGACAGCCTTTCGCAGGTGCAGCCTGTTGTGATAGACTTGCGCCTGGAGCCGGAAGCCGATTATGAAGTGGCTGTCAAGTTGCTTTCCACGGCCGGGGACAAGGCTGACCCTGTCTTAAAGTGCGAGTGGGAGAAGGGAAAGGAATTTGCCGATGTGACTTGCCGCATCGCTCCCGACCTGAAACGTCGTCTTTCCTTGTTTGATACGAACTTTGGCAGTCGTGTCCGTTCGGTGTCCCTTTCGCCGGACGGGAAGTACCTGCTGACCCGTTATAGCGACAGCTATGACTTGAAGCGTTCGCGCTCCCATACTGAACTGACCGAAGTGAAGTCGGGCCGTGTGATTCTGCCCAATGCCAATGAGAATATGCGTTGGATGGCCAAAGGCAGCCGGCTGTACTACACGGTGACGGGCCGTGAGGGCAATGACCTCCTCATTTACGATCCCGCCACAGGCAATGAAACCGTGGTGCGCCGCGACATTCCTGAAGGCTATTTCACTTGGTCGCCCAACGAAGATTACCTGATTTATACGGAAACCGCCGAAGGAGAGAAAGTCAATGGCCCCCTGAAGCGTCTGCTGCATCCCGATGACCGTATTCCCGGCGCACGTAACCGCTATTATCTGGTGAAGTATGACCTGGCTACCGGTTTGTCCGAGCGGCTGACCTTTGGCAGCCATTCAGTGTACTTGAACGACATCTCGCCCGACGGCACTAAGTTGCTTTGTACGGCTCATAAGCCCAACATCACCCAATGTCCTTTCTCTTTGAATTCGGTCTTTCAACTTGACCTGTCTACGTTGAAAACTGATACCTTGGTGAAGTGGGATGCCTATGTCAACGGAGCTTCTTATTCGCCCGACGGCACACAACTGCTTCTGACAGGCAGTCCCTCGGCTTTTGGCGGTATCGGTAAGAATTGCGGGGACTTGCCCATTGCCAATGATTTTGACGTGCAGGCTTTCCTGATGGATTTATCCACCGAAGAGGTAACCCCTATCACCCGTGACTTCAATCCGGCCATTATCAATGCCGCGTGGAATCGTGCCGATGGCTGTATCTATTTCAATACTACCGACAAGGATTGCCAGCACATTTATCGTTACAACCCCGGGAAGGCATCGTTCGAGATGCTGGCGTTGGAACAGGATGTCATCAGTAATTTCTCTGTGCCCGATGACAACGCCACGCTGATGGCCTACGTGGGTGGAGGCAATACCAGTGCCGGTGTGGCCTATCTGTACGACCGCAAGAAAGGCAAGTCCACTCTGTTGGCCAATCCGATGCAGGAACGGCTGGACGAGATAGAACTGGGCGAAATGCAGCCTTGGAATTTTACGGCAGCCGATGGCACCGTGATTGAAGGCATGATGTGTCTGCCTCCTTCCTTCGATCCGCAGAAGAAATATCCTTTGATCGTCTATTATTACGGCGGCACCACGCCCACCACGCGTGGCATGACTTCGCCCTATAGTCCCCAGTTGTTCGCTTCGCGCGACTATGTGGTCTATGTCATCAATCCCAGCGGTGCCATCGGTTACGGGCAGGAATTCTCCGCCCGCCACGTCAATGCCTGGGGGGACTGGACAGCTGACGAGATCATCGAGGGAACGAAAAAGTTCTGTGAAGCCCATCCGTTTGTGGATGCTAAACGCATCGGTTGCCTGGGCGCCTCTTACGGTGGCTTTATGACGATGTATCTCCAGACCAAGACCGACCTCTTTGCCGCCGCCGCCTCTCATGCCGGCATCAGCAACGTGACGAGTTATTGGGGTGAAGGCTATTGGGGATATTCCTATAACGCTGTGGCCGCCGCCGAAAGTTATCCGTGGAGCAACCCTGAACTCTTCACCAAGCACGGCGCCCTGTTCAATGCGGACAAAATCAAAACGCCTCTCTTGCTGCTGCATGGCACGGTGGACACCAATGTGCCCATCGGCGAGAGCATCCAACTCTACAATGCCTTGAAGATTCTGGGCAAGCCCGTGGAATTCATTACCGTGGACGGTGAGAATCACTTTATCAGCGATTACGAGAAGCGCGTCCTCTGGCATAACTCCATCATGGCTTGGTTTGCCCGCTGGTTGCAGGACAGCCCCGAATGGTGGAATGACCTCTATCCCGAGCGGCACTGGTAAACGCCGGAAACGTGTTTGAAAGTGATGGTACGTGGATGATATGTATTATCTGCGTGCCATTCTTTTGTATGTTCGGCATGATAACGGGTGCAACTCCCCAATGAGCCCTAATAGCGGGAATCATACAGCCAAAAGCAAGGGTGTCCATCGCGAGTTGGAATCTGAAAAGAAGCTGGCGGCAAACATCTGGTCTGACGAACAGAAACTTCATATAAGGCATACTCGTTGGCGGAATTAATTGGGGCATGAAAGCCTACGATCGGGGATATCTCCGGGCTAGGGCGGAGATATCTTCGGACAAGGACGGAGATATCTTCGGACAAAAGCGGAGATATCTACCCGCAAAGCCGCACAAGGGACTGACAGATAAAGTGCATATTGTGGTCATAATTCCGCCAACGGGTAAGGCATATAACCGTGGGTAAGGTTGCTAAACAAACCAAAGCCCTGTAGCTATTCGGAACGGTTGGTGTAAATGTCATAGTAGCAAACGTGTCGATAGTTTGTGAAGGACAGAACTTTATTTAAACGATAATAACTGAAAACTACCGTATGCAGGAGA
>DHKFC23501__coassemble_1288_pt1 | contig 19557 bp, 16 predicted proteins | sample DHKFC23501__metabat2_low_PE_030 | metagenome-assembled genome bin DHKFC23501
ATAAATATATCCGTGAAATCCGCGTAATCCGCGCCTAAACTAAATTCCTATTTATCGTATAAACTAAATATCAACGTCTACTAATATGAAAAAGTTTCTATGTCTGATGACTTTCGCCTGTCTCTACTCGCTCTTGGCATCGGGACAGGACGTGATAAAAATGAACCGGGCGATGTTTCTGGACAAAGTCTGTGACTACACCCAGACACAAGAATGGAAATACAAAGGAGACCTCCCCGCCATCATCGACCTCTATGCCGACTGGTGTGGGCCTTGCCGCCGCATGGCTCCCATTATGAAGGAGCTGGCCAAAGAATATGCAGGAAAAATCGTCATTTATAAAATCAATGTGGATGAGGAACCGGAGTTGGCCGCCCTTTTCAATGCCACCAGCATCCCGCTTTTCGTGCTTATCCCCCGGCAAAAAGATCCCCAACTCATCCAAGGAGCGGCCGATAAAGCCTTGTTTGTGAAAGCCGTGGAAGAATTCCTGCTGAAATAGGCGCGTTCAGAGAGTGATGGAGACATTCCGCCACTCTCCGCCATGCAGTTCGGCCACCGTGGTAAACCCGGCCCGCACCAATGCCTGCAACGCCTCCCGCCTGCCTGCATTGATCAAGTCCGGATAGTGTGCATCGCTGTTTACCACGACCCTGGCTCCCAGTTCATGCAAGAACGGGAAATAATGCACATCCGGATAGAACACGCCAAGGCTGTCATAAGCCTTGGTGTTGATTTCTATCAAGTAACCTCGCCGCACAGCTTCTGTCAAGTGCGTGCGCACCAGGTGTATATACCAATCCTCTTCGGTGATGTGGGGCCGATACCATTCGGCATTGTAATGCACCTTATCCGCATGTCCCAGAATGTCGAAGCCCCCCAATTGCAACATTCGGTTCGCCCGCTCGAAATAGTGGTGGACTACCCTATCAATATCCCCATGGAAATGCTTCAACACCATCTTGGCAAACTTGGGAGCAGGCAAATCGCCATCCACTACTTCCCCCTTCTCATCGTACAGCAAATGGACGGAACCAATGCGGTAATCTAACGGCAACGCCTGAAAACAAGCCGAAGCCGGATGACTCTCCTCGTTCAGATAGTCAATCTCCAGGGCCACATACAGTTCCACAAAACCCGCATACACTTGCTTCAAACGATGGAACTCACTCAAATAGTCATCCATACGGTCCCACTCCATCGTCCAGCAAGTGGGAAAAGGCAAGGGGGCATGCGAAGAATAGCCGTAAGCCGTGAATCCCTTGGCCTTGGCCCAGCGGGCAAAGGTGGCCATGTCCACACGACCGTCACAAAACATGGAATGACTGTGATAATTCGTCAGATTCATGATCCCTCCAATTCGCTAAGTTCCATCCAACGCAAAGTTTTTGTTTCTATCTCTTCATCCACCCGAGGCAGCCGCTTGGACTTCTCCGTCAGTTCCTGCACCGACAAGAGTCCGCTGCATAAGGCTTGCTCCAGGTTCTTTTTCTCCTCCTCCAAGGCAGCTATGTCTTTCTCCAGTTGCTCCAGCTCGCGACGTTCCTTATAGGACAAACGACGTTTATCGCTTTCCGCACGCCGGCGTGAGTCCATCTCTTGCCGGGGCTTGGCGTCCTGCTTCTGCTGCAACTTGTCCTGACGTTCCTGCTCGTTTTTCCAATCACGATATTGCGTATAATTGCCGGGAAAGTCACGGATGTCGGCCTGTCCGTTGAATACCCACAGGTGGTCCACCACTTTGTCCATAAAGTAACGGTCATGGCTGACTACCATGAGGCAGCCCTTGAACTTCTGCAGATAATCCTCCAGGATGTTCAGCGTGACTATGTCCAGGTCATTGGTAGGCTCGTCCAGCACCAGGAAGTTGGGATTGCGCATCAAGACCGTACAAAGATACAAACGACGCCGTTCTCCCCCACTCAACTTATACACATAGCTGTACTGCTGCTCCGGACTGAACAGAAAATGTTGCAGGAATTGGGAAGCCGTCAGTTGCTGGCCATTACCCAAATCTATGACCTCGGCAATGTCACGCACCACATCGATGACCTTCATCTGTTCGTCAAACTGCAGACCCTCTTGCGAATAATAACCAAAACGTACGGTCTCGCCGACCTCCACGCTGCCGCTGTCCGGTTGCTCCAGCCCCATCAGGACTTTGATGAAAGTGGACTTCCCGGTTCCGTTGTTTCCGATGATGCCCACCTTCTCATAACGGGCAAAGATATACGAGAAATGGTCGAGGATACGGATATCGCCATAAGCCTTGCAGAGGTCATGTGCCTCGAAAATCTTGTTGCCTATATAGCCCGCCTGCATCTCCAGCCGCACATCCTTATTATATAGACGCTGTTTGGCCACCTTCTCCAACTCATAGAACGCCTCTTCGCGGTAACGGGCCTTATGCCCGCGGGCCTGTGGCATCCGGCGCATCCACTCCAACTCCGTGCGGTAGAGGTTGTTGGCACGCTCTATCTCCGCATTTTTTGCCTCCATGCGTTCTTGCCTCTTCTCTAGGTAATAGCTATAGTTTCCCTTATAGCGATAGAGGCGCCGATGGTCTATCTCCAGGATTTCCGCACAGACACGGTCCAGGAAATAACGGTCGTGCGTGACCATCAGGAGTGTCAGGGGCGTGCGGTGCAGATAGTCTTCCAGCCACTCCACCATCTCCAGGTCCAAGTGGTTGGTCGGTTCGTCCAGCACCAGGAGGTCAGGTTCCGAAATCAAGATATTGGCCAGGGCCACCCGTTTCAGTTGCCCGCCGGACAACTGGGCAATGGGCTGGTCGAAATGCCGGATGTTCAGACGCGAAAGTATCTGCTTGGCCTTATACTCATAGTCCCACGCCTTATGCTGGTCCATGAGAGGCAGGATGCGGTCCATGCCGGGATGGTCCGGATGCTGCATGCACTGCTCGTAATCACGTATCAGGTCCGTCAGTTCATTGCCATGCCAGAAACAGGCTTGCAGCACAGTCAACTGCTCCGGATAGTGCGGGTCCTGCTCCAAATAGCCCACTTTCACATCACGGCGGAAAGAGATATTTCCGGCATCATACCCCTCCCGTCCGGCCAGGATATGGAGCAAGGTGGACTTTCCGCTGCCGTTCTTGGCTATCAGGCCCACCCGTTGTCCTTCGGCCAGTCCGAAGGAGATATCTTCAAACAGCACCAAGTCACCGAACGACTTGGTCAGATTCTCTACTTGCAATATGGGATTCACAGTTGTCTAACTATTTGATTGTAAACAAATTCAACAAAATTATTATTTGTAACGATATTTCACTACGCAACAAACTAATATACAGGACGATACAAAAAAGTTCACAAGGCTCAAAAAACACTTAAGTATTTTCGCCGAAACACTTAAGAAAAAGTGGGAAAACACTTAAGAAAAACCGGAGAAATTGTTCAGTGTTTTTTCAGAAACCCTTAAGGCCGGAAGATTGGTATGATTTTTTACCTACCAAACGAGAAGGTGTTTTCATGCCAATCCGCTCACCCCTCCGTAATCGCCTCATAAATCTTCGGCAGACAGACGGTTTCTCCCGCTTTCACCCTGCTCCAAACCAGCTTCAGGGGGTCTACCACCCGCTGCGTCTCCATACATTGCAGCACGGGTGCCTCCCGATTGCCGTCAATCAACGTACGCCATTCCCATCCATCCGCTTCGTTGGTCAGGATGACACAAAGCACCAGCCCCATCGAAATCCAGGCCTCGCGCTTCTTGGGGGCTATCAATGCTTGGTCTATCAGCTGCTGAAGCGAAACAATGTCCGCCTCTATCCCTTGGAAATCTTTCTTCAGGACTTCCTTCACCTTACGGGCTGCCCAGTCATAGGCCTCGTCTATCTGGTATATCTCCGAAAGCCTGACCGGAATCAGTTCCGGCGGATATTTCTTGCCTTCCTCACGCACCTGCAAGGAGCGGACCACCTCCTCCGCCTCGGACACGGAACTTCCCCGGGAAGCTGTGAAAGAACACTCGAACGCTATATTGCCTATCCCGGTCACCCAAAAATGAGTCGTATAGGAAGCGCCGTTCTCCTCAAAATCTTCCGCGCTGTAGGCACAAGTCAAAGCGCCCAGCTGCACACGGCGGGCCGCAGGATTTGTCTTCAACTCCTGCGAGATACAGTCATTCCCATAGTTTTTCCCGCCCCGATAAGCAGATATGCGGAAATTGCCCGTCCATTCGTCGGGATTATAGAACAGGAAGGAATCTTCCGTATCCTCAAATTCATTCCACGAAGCAGGATATGACATGGCAAACCATGCCCCCGGCGAGATGTATTTTTTCTGTTGGGTCATATACATTCCTAATTACTTGTTTCAAGTCGGATGCAAAGTTATCATTTTTTCGATTGGGAGAGGCTAATTAGGCTCAAAATTGGTGTGCAGACAGTGTTTTTATACTTCGCACGGGATGAATTTGTGCATTTTCACATCGGATGACAGGCAGGAAACTTCATGACAACAAGGAATTAGAGGAGTTAAAGTCAATATTCAGACGCGGATTACGCGGATATGTCGTTTATAAAATCAATGGGATGCCGCCTATTTTACAAGGAAATCGTAAAACGGGACGTAAAACCGTTTGTCCAAACGAGGCAGGAGGGCAAACCGATAAAAAAACTGAGTGATTGTCACCTCTGGACATTGGCATCGCCACCTCTGGACATTGGCATTGTCACCTCTGGACGTTGACGTTGCCATGTCTGGACGAAGGCATTGCCTTGGCTGGACGAATTTTGTTCCATTTATAAACAGAAGAAAGGAAGGCATAGATATTCTTTCTTCTGTTTTTTATTTTGTACCTTTGTCCTACGGAAGAGTTACCTGAACAAGCAAAGCAATGCAGTCCACAGCAATTAGGACGGTTGCCGACTCATTACCCGGAAATGAGATAATAAAGAGTCAGGTTGTTCTTTCCCGTATCTTTGGACACACCAACAATGATAAATTACAAAAAATATACAATGAAAACGATCATCTTATTCGCAATGATGGCAAGTGTCGTTTGCCTGAGTTGCACCCATAAGCAGCAGCAAACTCAACCGGAAGCTGCACCGGACAAAGTGTTTGCCGACAGCCTCAGTGATGCAGAGGAAGAAAAGTTAAGCACCATGTTGGAGGAGTTACGCAAACGATTAGATGCCACGACAGATACGGCTTTGCGTATCAACGCTTTCGGCAACGGCCGGGAAAGTCGTACCATCCGTGTGGATTTGCTGCTCAAAACACCCGAATGGGAAAAACGCTTCCGCAAGCATATTATGGACTCCCCATTATTGCGGTTTGATGGTCCTGACGGACAAGAGCCATGCGAATTGAAAGGCGTAAACCAAATAGGCAATGTATCTCTTGCGGCCCGTCAAGCCGTATATTCCACCTCAGACCGACAAGCGTATTTCATCTTGCAGAATCACAGTATTGATACCATCGCTTACGGCTCTTCCTATCAATTGGCTTATGAGAAGGACGGGCAATGGTATTATTTGCCTACTGACCGTTTTTTCACTATGGAAAAAATAAAGCTTCTTCCGGGAGGGGAAACAACTTTCTGGGCAAACTTATATCCTGAAGTAAACAAGAACCGTCCCGGAAAATACCGTTTCTTCAAAGAAATAGAAATCGACGGACAGGTAGAATGGATGATGGCAGAATTCAAGTTAACAGATTCTCCAGCCAAACTTCCAACAAATGCAACGCTGTCTTATGCATACGAACTGACTGCTCCCGACAGCACCCAATTGAAAGTTTGTGCAGACGTTAAAGAAATAAGCATGTGGACAGAAAAGCCAGTTTATCCGCTCAACGCATCGTCTGTTGATGTTTATGTCTGGAATCCTACCTCTACGCCTTTCTCTTTCGGGCGTAGATGGAATTTGGAAATGCGGAAAGAGGACAAATGGGTGGAAGCGAAATGCAAAGCCTCCCTCATTCTTTGCAAGGACGATGAGATGTCTGGAGAAACGGCCCCAGAACTGCTTAGCTTTCGTTTTCCCGTCAGCCAATGGTATCATTTGGAGAAAGGGATATGTTGAATTTTTAACGGACTATTATTACTGTTTCTTAGAATTAATCATTATTTTTGCAAATAGCATCAATCTATTATCGCATACTTGTAATATGAATTGAATATGGGAACAGAAAAGATAAACAGACTAAAAATTGTATTAGTAGAACAAGGTAAAACCGGGAAATGGTTAGCCGGGCAGTTAGGAAAAAACGAAGCTACTGTTTCACGCTGGTGTTCCAATACAAGTCAACCCTCATTGGAAATGCTGATGAAGATAGCCTCCATATTGAATGTGGATGCGAGAAGATTGATTAATAACGGGATAGAAGAATAAGGTCATGGCAAAGAAACAGCAGAAAGAAAAAAGCATAGAAGAAACACTTTGGGATTCAGCAAATAAATTACGTGGGTCGGTTGAACCTTCGGAATATAAGCATGTGGTATTGAGTCTGATATTCCTGAAATATGCCTACGACCGCTTTGTGGAACGCCGCAACGAATTGATTGCAGACGGCAAGGAAGCGTTCGTTGAACAGCCTGTATTTTATAATGCCAAGAATGTTTTCTACTTAAACGAGATAAGCCGCTGGGACTATCTGATAGAAAATGCCAAACAGAACGACATCGCCATCAAGATAGATGCGGCTTTGGCTCAGGTGGAGAAAGACAACCCGACACTGAAAGGGGCTTTACCAAGCAATTATTATTCTGGATTAGGGCTTGACCGTACCAAATTGGCAAGCCTGCTGGACGTGATTGGCAAGATAGATACGCAAAACGATAAGGAACACGATTTGATAGGACGTGTCTATGAATACTTCTTGGGCAAGTTTGCCATAGCCGAAGGAAAAGGTAAAGGGGAGTATTATACGCCCAAGACGATAGTCAACCTGATAGCAGAAATGATACAGCCTTACCGGGGCAAGATTTATGATCCTTGTTGCGGTTCCGGCGGTATGTTCGTGCAGAGCATGAAATTTATTGAAGCACACCACGGCAACAAGAAAGACATTTCCGTATATGGACAAGAATATACCAACACCACGTATAAGTTGGCGAAGATGAATCTTGCCATCCGTGGAATTGCCTGCAATTTAGGCGAAAAGGCTGCCGATACGTTCCATGACGACCAACACAAGGACTTGAAAGCGGACTTCATCATGGCAAATCCGCCTTTCAACCAAAAGGCATGGCGGGCGGAAAACGAATTGACCAACGACCCGCGTTGGCACGGTTATGAAGTTCCGCCTACGAGTAACGCCAACTATGGATGGATTCTGAATATCGTATCTAAACTGTCTGCCAATGGCATGGCGGGCTTTCTGCTTGCCAACGGTGCGTTGAGCGGTGATGGTACAGAGTTGAACATACGTCGCCAACTATTGAAGAACCATTTGGTGGAAGCCATTGTAATTCTCCCCCGGAATATGTTCTACTCTACGGATATCAGCGTTACACTTTGGATATTGGCAGGCAACCGCAAAGCCCGTACGGTAGAGCAGAACGGCGAATTGGTGAACTACCGCAACCGAGAAAATGAGGTTTTGTTTATCGACCTACGTCAATGGGGTGAACCGTTTGAGAAGAAATATATTCAGTTCTCTGGGGAACAGATTACACAGATAGCCGAAAACTTCCATAACTGGCAACGGGAAGGTCATGAACAAACCTATCGCAATGTACCCGAATACTGTTATTCCGCTACGCTGGAAGAAATCGAAGCAAAAGGGTGGTCGCTCGTGCCCAGCAAATACATCGAGTTCAGGAACCGGGATGAGGGCATCGACTTCGATACGAAGATGACGCAACTGCAAAGTGAGATGCAAGAACTGCTCCGTAAGGAAGAGGAAAGCAAAAAGGAACTGTTGAACCTGTTTAAAGAGTTGGGATATGGACTTGAATGACAAGATTGTAATCTATCAGACGAAAGATGGAAAGACATCCATTGATGTGAAATTGGAGAATGACACGGTATGGTTATCTGCCAATCAAATGGCAGCATTATTCGAAAGGGATGAAAAGACCATAAGAAAGCACATCAATAATGTGTTTTCTGAAAATGAGTTGGAGAAAAAGAACAACACGCATTTTTTGCGTGTTGATGGAGTGAAACAGTCGGTTGCTTTTTATTCTCTTGATGTCATCATTTCCGTAGGCTATCGTGTAAAAAGCCAGCGCGGTACGCAATTTCGCATTTGGGCAAACAAAGTGTTGAAAGAGTATCTGGTGAAAGGCTATGCCGTCAATAAGGCTTTGACGGAACAACGCTATACGGAATTGAAACAATTGGTCGCCGTCTTAGGCAGAACAGTCAAGGCACAAGAGGCATTGACTTCCGATGATGCTCTCAATTTGGTGGAAGTGGTTTCCGACTATGCCTATGCCCTTGATACGTTGGACAAGTATGATTATCAGCAGTTGTCGGTAGAGCAGACCACGAACGAAGAAAAATTTCGCGCCACCTACGAAGGAGCCATGCAAGCTATCGAAGAACTGAAAGCCAAGTTTGGCGGAAGTCAATGGTTCGCCCATGAGAAAGATGATTCGTTCAAGAGTTCCATCGGGCAGATATACCAAACATTTGGCGGACAAGATCTCTATCCGTCAGTAGAAGAAAAAGCTGCCATGCTGCTTTACCTCGTAACAAAGAATCATTCGTTCAGCGATGGCAACAAGCGCATTGCCGCCACGCTCTTCTTATGGTTTATGGCAGGCAACGGTATCCTCTATAATCTGGACGGCACGAAACGCATAGCCGACAACACCCTTGTCGCCCTCACGCTGATGATTGCCGAAAGCCGCACGGAGGAAAAGGATGTGATGGTGAAAGTAGTTGTGAACCTGATAAACAAGAACAACTATGAATAAGGGAGAAATGAAACGGCTGGGCGATTATATCCGCGAGGTGGATGTAAGGAATCGGGATTTGGAGGTGACGAAACTTGTAGGTTTGACCATAGATAAATCTTTTATCCCGTCTGTGGCAAACGTGATAGGCACAGATTTATCCAAATATAAGATTATTCGGAAGGAGCAGTTTGCTTGTAGTTTAATGCAGGTTAGCCGAGATGGGAAAGTTCCTATAGCCATGTTGGAAGAAAGAGAAGCTATTATGTCGCCGACTTATCCTGTATTTGAAGTTCTTGACACAACAAAACTTCTTCCTCAATATCTCATGATGTGGTTCTCCCGAAAAGAATTCGACAGAGAAGCAAGTTTTTATGCTGTTGGTGGCGTAAGAGGAAGCCTTACATGGGAGGATTTTTGTGATATGACTTTACCCATTCCTCCCATAGAACAACAGCAAAAGATTGTATCCGAATACGAAGCGATTACCCGTCGCATTCGCCTTAATGAGCAAATCATCACTAAGTTGGAAGAAACGGCACAAGCCCTTTATCGCAAGATGTTTGTGGATGGGATTGATAAGGAGAATTTGCCGGAAGGGTGGAGAATGGGAACTTTGGAAATGCTTTGCGAATTAATTATAGCAGGAACTATCCCAGTATATTCCGACGAAAGCCAATATCTTGTATTAGGACAAAAGTGTAATTACAATGGAAGTATTGATTTGTCTAAAGCAAGGGGACATAAACCCAAGCCAAGTTGCACTTTGCTGAAGTTTGGTGACATTCTCATCAATTCTACAGGTAAAGGAACTTTAGGGCGTGTAGGACAAATCTATTTCCAGCCGAAAGATGTGACATTCGACTCTAATATGACTATGGTTAGAGCAAAAGAAGATTATCTGATAGAATACGTTGGAAGCTATGTGTCGCAACAGGAAGCTATGTTTGTGCATATAGCGCAGGGAAGTACTGACCAGACCAGATTGTATTGTTCTATGGTCCGTCCTTTAAAAATAATTATTCCTGATGGCAAAGCATTGACAACGTATTCTAAAAGTTGCAGACAAATAAAACTTTTCATTGAACAAAAGCGACAAGAAAATAATCACTTGAACGAATTACAATCCTTGCTCCTATCAAAGCTAGGCCAATAAATAACAATATATATGGACAACGACTATAACTTTTGCGACAACGCTCCGGCCAACTATAGTTTCTGCTTCAAGACGGATTGCGCCACAGCGGGGAAATGCCTGCGCGGCTTGGCAGCCCGCGACTTGACCACCGGCAGAACCAACCTGTACATCGTCAACCCGCTGCTTGCCAATGTGGAGGGAGGAAGCTCTTGCCGGTTCTTCCGGAAAGCAGAGAAAGTATGTGTGGCTTACGGCTTCCAATGGGCTATGGCACAGATTCCTGCCGGAAAAGTAAGGAACGTGCGTTTTGAGGTCTGCGGGCTAGTCTGCCAACGCAATTACTATTACCTGTTGCGGGGCGAGAGACCCATGTTTCCCGATATGCAAGAAAAGATTACCTCCATTCTGCAACGTAACGGCCTGCCTGGACCCATGGAGTTCGACAGGTATGAGTGGCATTATGAATGGTAAGAGACATCATTTTGCATCGGGTGGTGCAAGTTATTGCATTAGGTAGTGCACGGTTTTGCATTGCGTGGTGCAAAAGATTGCATTGCCTGATGCAAAACCATAAGGAACGGTATAAAAGATACGGCTATGACAACATTCAACGAACACGCCCTCGAACTATCCATCATGGAGCTGTTCCGGCAAGAAGGTTACACATACACAAGCGGAGAAGAAATCCATAAGGAAGTAAGCGATGTCTTGCTTCGGGACGATATGCGCCTATATCTGCACAACCGCTACAGAGCGGAAAGCATTACGCCGTTAGAAATAGAGCGAATCCTCGCCACGCTGACTGCCAATGCGGTTTTCTCCTTGTATGAACAGAACCGTCATACCTATCGGTTGATGACAGAAGGCTTTTCGTTGAAGCGTGAAAATACGGCTTTGCCAGATTTGTTTATTGAGCCGATAGATTTCAGCAAAGATGGCATAAAAAACAACCTGTTCCGCATAGTCAACCAGTTAGAGATACAGGGCGCGGAGCGACGTATTCCCGATGGCATTGTTTATGTGAATGGCCTGCCCGTGGTGGTGTTAGAGTTCAAGAGTGCCGTAAAAGAAGAGACGACCATTATGGACGCTTATACCCAACTCACCGTGCGCTACTGCCGCGATATTCCCGACTTGTTCAAATACAATGCTTTTGTGGTGATTAGTGATGGGGTGAACAATAAATATGGTTCTCTGTTTTCACCTTACGATTTCTTTTATGCGTGGCGAAAAGTAGAGGCGGATGATAAGGCAACAGACGGCATCAACTCCCTTTTGACGATGGTAAAAGGCTTGTTCCGGAAAGAGAGGCTACTGAGCGTGATAAAAGATTTCGTGTTCTTTCCAGATTCATCGAAGAACGAGAAGAAGGTGGTTTGCCGCTATCCGCAATTCTTTGCCACACACAAGCTATTCGAGAATATCCGTCTGCACTCCAAACTCCAAGGAGGTGGCGATGGAAAAGGAGGAACTTACTTCGGGGCAACGGGTTGTGGCAAGAGTATCACGATGCTATTCCTTACTCGTATGTTGATGCGAAGCCGGGAGTTTGCCAGCCCTACGATAGTCCTGATAACCGACCGTACCGATTTGGATGACCAGCTTTCCAAACTATTTGGAACGGCTAAGAAGTTCATCGGCGATGAATGTGTAGTGGAAGTAGAAAGCAGGGATAAACTTCGGGAACATTTGGCCGGGCGAACCAGCGGCGGCGTGTTCCTGACCACCATTCATAAGTTTACCGAAGACACACGGCTATTGTCTGAACGGGCAAACATCATCTGCATATCCGACGAGGCACACCGCTCCCAAACGAACTTAGCTTTGCAAGTCAAGCAGACCGATAAGGGAGTGAAACGCAACTACGGCTTTGCCAAATACCTGCATGATTCATTGCCCAATGCCACGTACGTAGGTTTCACGGGAACACCGATTGATGCCACGATAGATGTGTTCGGCGAGGTAGTAGATGCCTATACGATGACCGAATCGGTGGAGGATGGTATCACACGGCGTATTGTGTACGAAGGACGTGCTGCCAAGGTTTTGCTTGACAATAGGAAATTGCAAGAAATAGAGAATTATTATAAGCAATGTGCGGAAGAAGGTACGAATGAATACCAGATAGAAGAAAGCAAAAAAGCCGTTACCAAAATGGAACGTATCTTGGGAGACTCCGACCGTCTGCAAGCCGTAGCCGAAGACTTTATTGCCCACTATGAGAAACGGGTGGAAGAAGGGAGTACGGTAGAGGGAAAGGCAATGTTCGTTTGTTCCAACCGAACTATCGCTTTCAACCTTTATAAAAAGATTATCGCTTTGCGTCCAGAGTGGGCAAAGATACCCGTTGAAGAAGCGCATGAATACCATTATATGATGGCAGCAGAACCGCGTATTCCTTATGGAAGTCAAGAACTCCCTATCGAGAAAATAAAGCTGATAATGACCCGAAGCAAGGACGATGAACCGGAACTTTACAACTTGCTGGGAACGGATGAAGACCGCCGTGCTTGGGCTGAGGAGTTCAAAAAGCCGAAATCAAACTTCAAGATTGCCATTGTAGTCGATATGTGGACAACCGGTTTTGATGTGGATTGTCTGGACACGATGTACATTGACAAGCCTTTGCAACAACATACACTGGTACAGACCATTTCACGGGTGAACCGTGTTTATCCGGGAAAGGAGAAAGGCCTGGTGGTGGATTATATCGGCATCAAAAGCAACATGAATGTGGCATTGAAGCGTTATGCGCAAGGTGATGCCAACTTGGACTCGGTGGAAAGCATTGAGCAGTCCGTTGCGATGGTGAAAGATGAGTTGGATATTATCCGGCGGGTGTTCGGCAAGTTTGACTATTCAAAATTTTCTACGGGTACGCCATTGGAACAATTAGACTGCCTGAACAAGGGTGCCGAGTTTATGCAGCGGACGAAAGAACAGGAAAACTTATTCATGGGACACGCCAAGAAACTAAAATCGGCGTTTAACTTGTGCAGTAACAGCGAAGAGATCAGCGACGACGAGCGTGAAGAAATTCATTATTTCTGTGGCGTACGTTCCATTATTTATAAATTGACAATAGGTGATACGCCGGACATCTCTCAGATGAACCGTCGTGTCAACGAAATGATAGAAGAAGCCATCCAATCAGAAGGCGTGGAAGAAATCATCCAGATAGGCAATGACAAAGAAAACTTGGATGTGCTGAGCGAAGAATACATGGAACGCCTTGGCAAACTAAAACTGCCCAATACGAAAGTAAAACTCATGGAACGCCTGCTGAAAACCGTCATCACAGAGTTCAAGAAGGTGAACAAGGCGAAAGGCGTAGACTTCTCCAAACGCTTGAGCGCTTTGGTTGACAAATACAACGAACGCAGAGATAGTGCTATCTTTGCGGATGAGGTCTTGACGGAAGTGGCTAATCAGATGGCTGACTTGTTGAAAGAACTAAATAAGGAGAAGAAATCTTTCCTTGATTTAGGCATTAGCTACGAAGAAAAAGCCTTTTACGATATTCTGAAATCCATCGCCAAACAGTTTGGCTTTGAATATCCTGAAGATAAGCTACTTAAACTCGCTGCTGAAATCAAGAAGATTGTAGCAGACAAGTCCAAGTACACAGATTGGTCCACCCGTGATGACATTAAGGCAGAACTGAAAATGGATTTGATTTTGGTCTTAGCCGAATATGGCTATCCTCCAGTAACGAATGACGAGGTGTTTAAAGAGATTTTGGAACAAGCGGAGAATTTCAAGAAATACAATGGATGACAATATGATGAAAACCGAATCTCAAAACATAGAATTCAAAGAATCTTGGCGCGACGAATAACAGAAATGGATTTGTGGCTTTGCCAATGCACAAGGCGGTACGCTGTATATCGGTTTGCGCGACAATGGTGAAGTATGCAGTATGTAGGAAGCCAAGAAATTGATGGAGGATATCCCGAACAAAATTTGAGTACCCGGAAAGGGCAATCATTCAAAGCGACCCAAAAGCGACCCAGAAAGCGACCCAGAAACGGCCAGAAACTGACCAACAAAAGCAAGAAGATGCCATTCTTAAACTAATAAAAGAGAATCCTTATATACAAAGAAAAGAAATGGTAAATCATTTAAACATACACGAAAGCAGCGTAAAACGTCGGTTGGCTTCACTTCAAGAGAAGGGGATAATAAAACATATAGGTCCGAATAAAGGCGGCTATTGGGAATTAATAAACAGTTGCAGCTGATAAAGAATGGCTGAAAAACTGAGAGGATGGTGATTGCCAACACCGGAGAAACATAACTCAGACAACCAGCCATACCGATGATACGATGATACAATGATGGCCCTAATGAATTCTGCATCCTGCCAAATGAAGCTATCTTGGGGTACAATGTATGCTTCACCCCACATAGAAGCAAGGATACTTAATCATTTATCATTGGATACTTGACCATTTATCATTGGATACTTCGCCATTCATCCAAGATGTCTTCATCCGCCTCTGTCCGTCCGCTGTCGATAGCCCTTTCGTCTGCCATCGATAGTACTATCGACGGCCGTCAATAGCCCTATCGACAGGCTGCGATAGGGCTATTTGTGCGTAACCCTGATAACATCGTAACAAAAATGTAACATCTGTTTCATCTCAATGTAACAAAAGCGTCGCACCTTTGCCGCGTGAAAAAAAATACGCTTACCTTTGCAGGACAAAGGGAAGCCTTACATAAATTTAATTCATACATCACGATGAGCAATTATAGGATTTTAGTAGTGGACGATGAGGAAGATTTGTGCGAGATCTTGAAATTCAACCTGGAAAACGAGGGATATGAGATAGACACCGCCAACTCTGCCGAAGAAGCCCTGAAAATGGACATCAGCAGCTACGACCTGCTGCTGCTGGATGTCATGATGGGGGAAATCTCCGGATTCAAGATGGCGAATATCCTGAAGAAAGACCGCAAGACTGCCAACATCCCCATCATCTTCATCACCGCCAAGGATACGGAAAACGACACCATCACGGGGTTCAACCTGGGTGCGGACGACTACATCTCCAAACCCTTCTCTCTGCGCGAAGTCACGGCCCGCGTCAAAGCCGTCCTGCGCCGCACCAAACAGGAAGAAGTGACCGAACTGCCCGAACAGCTCACCTACAAGACCCTGGTTCTGGACATCGTGAAGAAAAAAGTGAGCATAAACGGCGAAGAAACTCCACTGACCAAGAAAGAATTCGAAATTCTGCTCCTGTTGTTGCAGAATAAGGGGCGTGTATTCTCACGCGAAGACATCCTGCACCGCATCTGGAGCGACGAAGTGTACGTGCTGGACCGTACCATTGATGTGAACATAACCCGCCTGCGCAAGAAAATCGGCGCGTATGGCAAATGTATTGTAACCCGTTTAGGATATGGTTATTGCTTTGAAGCCGAATAAAAGAAAACATTGCATCTCGTTCAGCTGGAGACTCTTCCTGTCTGTCATAGCTTTATTCATCGCGTTTGCCTTGTGCTTCATCGCCTACCAGTACCAACGCGAGAAGGCGTACAAGGTAGAGCTGCTGGACATGCAACTGCAGGACTACAACGAGCGCCTTCACATGCAGTTGCATCAACTGAATGACAGCCTGTGGGAAGACGAGCTGGCCCGATACATCGCCCGCTATATGAACAAAGACTTGCGGGTGACCATCATCAGCCTGCAGGGCAAAGTGATTTACGACAACCGGGGAGACAGCGTACTGATGGAAAACCACATCGGACGGCCGGAAATACAGGAAGCCTTGCGCGACGGCAAAGGGTATAACGTACGACGCCTGTCCGCAACAACCGGCGTAACCTATTTCTACTCCGCCACTCTCTATGACAAGTTCATCATACGTTCGGCCCTGCCATACAACTTGAACCTGCTGCAGCATTTGTCTGCTGACCCGCACTACATCTGGTTCACTGTCACCATCACGCTGATACTGATATTCTTATTCTATCGCTATACAGCCCGACTGGGAAAGGCGGTCAACCAACTGCGCGAATTTGCCAAACGGGCAGACAAAAATGAACCTATCGATACAGACACGGATTTCCCACACAACGAGCTGGGCGAAATCTCGGGGCACATCGTGCAGATATACAAGCGACTGCGGGAAACCAAAGAAGCGCTTTACATCGAACGCGAGAAACTCATCACCCACTTACAGACCTCTCGCGAAGGACTCGGTGTATTCACCAAAGACAAGAAAGAAATTTTGGTGAACAACCTCTTTACGCAATACAGCAATCTCATCTCGGACTCCAACCTGGAAGAGACCGAGGATATCTTCGCCATCAGCGAGTTCAAGAGCATCACCGCTTTCATCGACAAGATGTCCAAACGCCCGACCAGCGAAGAAAAACGTATGTCCATCAACATCAACAAGAACGGGCGTGTGTTCATTGTAGAATGCATCATCTTCCAAGACTTGTGCTTCGAGATTTCTATCAACGATGTCAGCCAGGAAGAAGAACAAGTGCGCTTGAAACGCCAACTGACGCAGAACATCGCCCACGAGCTGAAAACCCCCGTCAGCAGCATACAGGGCTATCTGGAAACCATCGTCAGCAATGAAAACCTGCCCCGCGAAAAGATGGAGGTGTTCCTGGAACGCTGTTATGCCCAAAGCAACCGCCTGACACGCCTGCTGCGCGACATCTCCGTCCTGACCCGAATGGACGAAGCAGCCAATATGATAGACATGGAAAAGGTGGACATCAGCGTATTGGTGGCCACTATAGTCAACGAAGTAGCCCTGGAATTGGAAGAAAAGCACATCACGGTGGTCAACACCTTGCGACCCCGCATCCAGTTGCGCGGCAACTATTCGCTGCTATACTCCATTTTCCGCAACCTGATGGACAACGCCATTGCCTATGCGGGAACCCACATACGCATCAACATCTCCTGCTTCCGCGAAGATGAAAATTTCTATTACTTCAGCTTCGCAGACACAGGCGTAGGAGTAGCTCCCGAACACCTCAATCGCTTGTTCGAACGCTTCTACCGCGTGGACAAAGGACGCTCACGCAAGCTGGGAGGCACGGGATTGGGACTTGCCATCGTGAAAAACGCCGTCCTCATCCACGGCGGTACCATCTCCGCCAAGAACAACCAAGGAGGCGGACTGGAGTTCGTGTTCACCCTGGCCAAGGAAAAGGCTTGACAAACGGATGCACCAATAACGGAAATTTCATCCTCATGCCTTACAATCAGGGAAGACACGGCAGCCAGGAGGGGCGCGTCATTCACTGATTATAAGGTCTGCGTACAAAGGATGATTATGGCTCATTCATAACATCCCCTTCGATGTGGGCAATTCAAAGTGATAAATATCCCGCTTTACCGCCATCCGCAGGGCACGGGCCAAGGCTTTGAAGATTCCCTCTATCTTGTGATGTTCGTTCTGACCTTCGGCACGAATGTTCAGATTCATCCGGGCCGCATCACTCAGGGACTTGAAAAAATGCAGGAACATCTCCGTAGGCATCTCCCCTATCCGTTCCCGACGGAACTCGGCATCCCATACCAGCCAAGGGCGTCCTCCAAAGTCCAGGCAAACCTGACACAGACAGTCATCCATTGTCACGGCATAACCGTAGCGCTCAATACCGCGCTTGCTGCCCAACGCCTGATAGAGACATTCGCCCAACACCAAAGCCGTATCCTCGATGGTGTGGTGCTCATCTACCTCCAGATCGCCCCTGACGGAGATATCCAGGTCCATACCGCCGTGCTTGCCAATCTGCTCCAGCATATGGTCGAAAAAGCCAAGCCCCGTATGGATGCGGCATTGTCCATTCCCGTCCAGATTCAGGAGGATATGGATATCTGTCTCCCTGGTAGTCCGCCTCGCTTCCGCCCGACGTTCTCCGGCAAAAAGATATTCAGCCACACGATCCCAGTCCGTGGTAGCCAGGACACAGGCATTTTCCAGTTTTTCGTTCCCGGCCAATACGGACTTATCAGCCTGGAGGAGAATAGCCTTACAGCCCAAGTTGCACGCCAGTTCCACATCCGTAGGACGGTCACCAATGACGAAACTATGCGACAAATCGTATTCTTCCGGATGGTCCAGATACTTATGCAGCATCCCTGTACGTGGTTTACGGGTAGGAGCATGATCCTCGGGCATACTTCGGTCGATACAGATGTCGTCAAAGGTGATGCCCTCTCCCGCCAGGGTCTTCAACATCAAGTTATGAGCCGGCCAGAAAGTCTCTTCGGGAAAGGAAGGTGTTCCTAACCCGTCTTGATTGGTGACCATCACGAACTCAAAATCCAGTTTCTCGCGTATAAAACCCAAACTGCGCATAACCTTGGGATAGAACTCCAGCTTCTCCAACGAGTCCAACTGATAGTCCACGGGAGGCTCGATAACCAACGTGCCATCCCGGTCAATGAAAAGTACTTGTTTCTTCATAATTTCCGCAATGCCTCCAACAAGGTTTCATTTTCCGCAGTCGTCCCCACCGTGATGCGCAAACAATTGCCACAGAGGGTCACCGTGTGGCGGTTGCGCACGATGATGCCCTCGCCCACCAGATAATTGTAGATGCGGGGAGCATCCGTCACCCGCACCAAGAAGAAATTGGCGTTGGAGGGGAAGACTTTCTGTACGCAAGGCAAGGCGGAAAATTCCCTTTCCAGCCGGTTGCGCTCCTGTTTCAGCATCTCCACCCAACGCTGCTTCTCGTAATGCCGGTGCAGCATCTCCATAGCCTGCTGTTGAGTCAGCAGGTTGACATTATAGGGGTACTTGATTTTATTGAAGAGAGCGATGATATCCTCCGAAGCGAAGGCCATTCCCAGACGGATGGCCGCACAGCCCCAAGCCTTGGAGAAAGTCTGCAAGACAATGAGATTGGGAAATTCATCCAACCGGGCCAAGAAGGAAGGTGCCTCGGAAAAGTCAATATAGGCCTCGTCCAAGACCACCAAGCCATCAAATTCTTTCAGGAGTTTTTCTATCTCGTCGTGATTCAAATCATTGCCCGTCGGATTATTGGGCGAACAGAGAAACATCAGTTTGGTGTGCGCATCGGCGGCGGCCAGCATCTGACTGGCACTGAACTGGAAACAGTCGTCCAACAGGACCTTACGATATTCCACATCATTGATTTCGGCAGCCACCAGATACATGCCATAGGTCGGTTCGATGGCCACCACATTATCCAGCCTCGGTTCACAAAAAGCACGAAAGACCAAATCAATGGCCTCATCACTGCCATTGCCGAGAAAGATACGCTCGGGGGCTACTCCCTTCAGCTTGGACAAGTTTTTCTTCACTTCCCATTGCAAGGGATCAGGGTAACGGTTATTGGGACCGTTATAAGGATTTTCGTTGGCATCCAGAAAGACAGAGGCCGTCATTCCTTTATATTCATCACGTGCCGAGGAATAGGGCTTCAGGCGTCGGATATTCTCACGGGTCAGTTCTTGTAAGGCTTTCATTGTAATTGCTAAATGATAATTTATCGATTAGAGTTTTAGGCGCGGATTACGCGGATTTCACGGA
>DHKFC23501__coassemble_1298_pt1 | contig 19287 bp, 14 predicted proteins | sample DHKFC23501__metabat2_low_PE_030 | metagenome-assembled genome bin DHKFC23501
GCGTTTCCGGCAGGAAACGGGCATAAACCTTCTCTGTAATATCCGTGCTGCTATGGCCGAGCAACCTACTGACAACGGACATGGACAAACCCTTGTTCAAGGCGAAAACCGCAAATGAGTGCCGGGCTGCGTGCATCGAGAGACTGAACGGAAGGCCGATCTGCTCACCGACAACTGCCAGCGACTGATTGATGCATTTCGTGGCATTGTTGCGGGCTTTGTACAGTGCCTCCGCATCATCCAGATCCAAAGTCTCTTTTACAAGGTTGAACACATACCGGCATCCCTCACGTTTTTCCCGCCATTGCTGTAATATATGTAATGCAGGTTCAGTAAGAGGTATGACATGCCGTTTGTTTGTCTTTATCATAATCTTCCGCAACTCTTTCCTTGCGAAGTCGATATGTTTCCATTGCAGGGTCATCACATCCACTACACGGAGACCGCAGGCGTGGAACGCAAAGAAGAACATCTCCAAAAATTCTTTTCTACGAGGTTCAGTACAAGTCTTGTAATATTCAAGCAATGCCGCCATCTGTTCCTTACTTAGACTTTTGCCGTCAAACTCTGCTTCTTCTTCAGAAAGCGACACCTTAGTTACAATGCGCATATCCTGAATCCTTGCATTGACGGCAGGTTCCATCATGCCCATTTCACAAGCGTATGCACATGCTTTTAATATCGGAGTCAGAGAGTGGTTGATAGTGGCATCACTGTTCTGCTTGATTTCCCTGCGCCACGATATATAACTGTCTAACAACTCCGGAGTCATATCGCCTACATAAATGCTGTCAGAACGATAGGTTCCCTGTCGGGTAGCCCTCAGGAATGTCTGGAATATATTCATGCAGCTCTTTCCGTTTTCATATCGGCTCCTTCCGATTCTGTTTCTTGCATAGTCAGAAGAAAGACGTTCCAATGTAAACTCCACGAAGTCCTTTCCTTGATCACGACGCGCAAGAGGTTTGTCCGCAAGAAAGCCGGATACGACATCAGCGGTTATTTGATTAGGATGTTTTTCGTTATATTCGGCAAGTAGCGAATCTATACGTTCAACACGTGCCAGCAATAACTGGTTAAGCCGTTTGGATTCAGCGCCATGACTTGCACGTATTTCACCCCGTCCCTGATTGCCGTTCTGGTTCCAGTCCGCAACCTTGACAAAGACATTTGTTGTCTTACGGATTACCTGCCTGTTCCAAGTGTATTCCAACTCGACAGGATAGGTTTTTTCCTTGTCAACTACTTTCGGCGTGCGAAGGCGGTATTTGCCCAATGGATATAGTCTTTTCGGTCTTCCCATATGCTTTTCCTTCCAATTCAATATTCATGAGGAGAAACAAAGGTAATGTATTTTAGACAAACAAACCCAGTTTTCGAGAAGAAAAACTGCAATTTAGACAAACAAACCGCACCATATAACGACATAAAACACCAGCGCGACAAACAAATTATCTTTGTTCATCGCGCTTGTATTCAATTGTTTAACCTATCTGAAGGCTATTAATACTCGTCCTCGTTGAAAAAGAAATCTTCTTTGCTGGGATAATCGGGCCAAATATCTTCAATGCTTTCATAAATCTCGCCCTCATCTTCCATTTCCTGGAGATTCTCAATCACTTCAAGCGGAGCACCCGAACGCATGGCATAATCGATAAGTTCGTCCTTGGTTGCCGGCCAAGGTGCGTCTTCCAATTTGGAAGCCAATTCCAATGTCCAATACATAGTCTCTAAGTATTAAAAATGGTACTTACAATATCTCCTCTTTCAAATTTTCGGCAAATGTATAACATTTTAGGTTACTTGCAACCATTCCGCCAAAATATTTCACCTTTTTTCTCGTCTTGGTTCATTTTGCGCGACAAAACAAACAAATAGTCAGACAAACGGTTGACGTATGCCTGCAACTCGGGAGCCACTTCCGCTTCTGAGTCCAGTGACAGGATGCGTCGTTCGGCCCGGCGGCATACCGTTCGGCAGATGTGGCATAAGGCTGCTCCGCGGCTGCCTCCGGGCAGGACAAAGGCGGTCAGCCGGGGGAGCCGACTGTCCAACCGGTCTATCTCGTGTTCCAAGGCTTCTACTTGGGCGGAGGTGATGATACTTCGCTCTTTTAGATGGGTTTGGCTGGTGTCAGTGGCCAGGTAGGAACCTATGGCAAAGAGTGTGTCCTGAATCTGCCGGACGAAACAGGCGTCTGCCTCATCGGTCAGGTAGGTGACCAACAAGCCCAAGTGGGCATTGAGTTCGTCCACCGTGCCGTAAGCTTCCAGGCGGATATGTGTTTTAGGCACACGGACGCCCCCCACCAGCGATGTGGTGCCGGTATCTCCCGTGCGGGTATAGACTGCGCTTTTTTGGATAGTTGTCATAAACTGAATGGGTGTGAATAGTTGACGATATAATCTTGCTTGCTTCTCGATCTGTCAAAAAAGAGGATGCCGAGGTCGTAGAGGTCGAAGGTGATGCCCACCCGTTCGTGCTTCCGCAGGCGTTTCCATAAGGCGGTCATGGCAGGGGTGTAGCGGACTCCTTCTATGACGAAAAGAGAGCGTTCCGTTGTGCGGGCCACGCAGACCTTGAACACCTCCTCCACAAAGTCCGGGTGATGGTAATCATGGAGATAGAGGAAGTCTATCGGCACATCCGCTTCCAGGAAAAGCTCGGACAGTTTTGAGGCGCCTGTATAGTCTGCCTTTCCGCATGCCGCTTTCAGATAGAGGGACGAGGCGGACAGGCGGCCGGCATCTACCACTGTGGCGGGCTGTGCATAATTGACCAGCCGAAATAACAAACGCTTCAGTTTGGGGGGTTCGTAGAGCCAGTCGGTGCCTTTCTCTTGTTTCAGCCGTTTTTCGTGTGCCCGCAGTTCCTTGTATTGGTAGTAGGCCGATTGTTCATAGACCACATCGGTGATGAAGTCGAAGGCAAAAGGTGAATGTACCCCGTAGCCCCGCCGGTGGCGGAAACGGCGCAACCAGATGAAGGGGCGCTTCAGGAGCAATGTCAGTCTATGCGTGTTCATGCGGCCAACGTCCTTTAAGGGTTACCGGTCCCCCTGCAAAAGTCTCGCCGGTGCGGAGGAAACTGGCGGGCAGAGAGGTCTGCCGGGGAAAAAACAATCTATTCGTCATTAGAAACAGCTTTTGCATTGATGGCACAAAAATAAGAGGAATCCTGAAAAAAGCCAAGTATATGCGGCGTTTTTTAGGGGGATATCCGCGCCCGTGTCCGCAAAGGTCAGGAAGCACGGGCGGGGACTATAGGAAGCACGGGCGGGGACTATGGGAAGCAAACGCCGGAAACAAGGAGGGAAGGAAGAGGGATTTCTGCCGGAAAATCGTTACCTTTGCACACAGAAAAATCCCTGAACAATCATGTTGACAACCCTGCTTATCCTGGCGCTCTCTGCAGCGCTTTTCGTTTCGGGCAAAGTCCGTTCGGACATCGTGGCGCTGTGCGCCCTTATTGCCATGCTTGTGTTTCACGTCCTGACACCCGAAGAAGCTCTGTCCGGCTTCTCCAACTCCGTCGTGGTCATGATGGTGGGTCTCTTTGTGGTGGGGGGTGCCATCTTTCAGACGGGGTTGGCCAAGATGATCAGTTCGCGCCTGCTGAAGCTGGCCGGACAAAGCGAACTGAAGCTGTTCCTGCTGGTCATGTTGTCCACCTCGGCCATCGGGGCCTTTGTCAGCAATACGGGTACGGTGGCCTTGATGCTGCCTATTGTGGTGAGCCTGGCACTCAATGCCGGCACGCAGCCCGCCCGCTTGCTGATGCCTTTGGCTTTTGCCAGCAGCATGGGCGGCATGATGACGCTCATCGGTACGCCGCCCAATCTGGTCATTGATGAAGTGTTGACCCAGGCGGGCTACGAGCCGTTGGGCTTTTTTTCTTTCTTGCCCGTGGGGTTGCTGTGCATGCTGACGGGCATCGTCGTGTTGTTGCCCCTGACCCGATGGTTCCTGTCCAAGAAGCGGGAGCAGGGCGGTACGGCGTCCACCGGTAAATCGCTGAATGAATTGGTGAAAGAATATGGCCTCAGTACCAATCTTTTCCGCCTGCGGGCCGTTGCCTCGTCGGGCATTGTGGGGCAGACCATCTTGGCTTTGGACGTGCGGCGGCGTTATGGCTTGAACATTCTGGAGGTGCGTCGTGGCGAGGCTTCGCAACACCGCTTCCTGAAGACCGTGACGCAGCGGCTGGCTTCGGCGGACACGGTGGTCGAGGCAGGCGATGTCTTGTATTTGAATGGTCCGGCCGCCGATGTCCACCGTTTTGTCAAAGACTTCGGCCTGGAACTGATGGACGGGCATGACACAGAGATGGCGGCGCATGCGGGTCATTCGCTGGACTTCTATGACATCGGCATCGCGGAAATCCTGTTGACCCCCTCTTCGGACATAGTGAACCAGCGGGTGAAGGAGGCCGGATTCCGCGACAAGTTCAACGTCAATGTGCTGGGCATCCGCCGCAAGAAAGAATACCTGCTGCAAGACTTGGGCCGTGAGCGGATGCACAGCGGCGACGTGCTGCTGGTGCAAGGCACGTGGCAGGACATCGCCCGCATCAGCCGAGAAAGCACGGATTGGGTGGTGCTGGGACAGCCGCTGGAGGAAGCAGCCAAGGTGACGCTGGACTACAAGGCGCCCGTGGCCGCGGCTATCATGCTGCTGATGGTGGCGATGATGGTGTTCGACTTCATCCCCGTGGCGCCCGTCACGGCTGTGATGATTGCGGCCATGCTGATGGTGCTGACCGGCTGCTTCCGCAACATCGAGGCGGCCTATAAGACCATCAATTGGGAAACCATCATGCTTTTTGCCGGGATGCTACCCATGTCCATTGCGTTGGAGAAGACGGGCACCTCGGAATACATCTCCAGCTCGCTGGTCAGCGGTCTGGGCACCTACGGGCCGGTGGCGTTGATGGCCGGCATTTACTTCACCACCTCGCTGATGACGATGTTCATCAGCAATACGGTGACTGCTGTGTTGATGGCTCCTATAGCCTTGCAAAGCGCCTTGCAGATAGGTGTCAGTCCCGTGCCTTTCCTGTTTGCGGTGACGGTGGCGGCCAGCATGTGTTTCGCTTCGCCTTTCTCCACTCCGCCCAATGCCTTGGTGATGCCTGCGGGACAATACACCTTTATGGATTACGTGAAAGTCGGGTTGCCGCTGCAAGTCATCATGGGGATTGTCATGGTGTTTGCCTTGCCGTTGCTCTTCCCCTTCTGACATAGATAGAAATTAGGAATTTTTATTATGGTACAAATCTCTAAATCCACCCTGACCGACCTCCCGGTCCTGATGGACCTCTACGAACAGGGAAAGCGCATCATGCGCCGCAACGGCAACATGCACCAATGGACCAAAGGCTATCCCACCGAAGAAGTCGTGAAGCAAGACATCGCCCGGGGCAACAGCTACCTCTGCCTGGACAAAGACGGCCGCCCCGTGGGTACCTTTGCCTTCATCGTGGGCCGTGACCCCACGTATGCCCGCATCTACGACGGGCAATGGCTGGACGACATGCAACCCTACGGCACCATCCACCGCTTGGCCGGACGGGAAGATGCCCGGGGCGTGGCGGCTGCCTGCTTCGACTGGTGCGGCACCCAACTGCCCAACCTGCGGGCGGACACCCACCGCGACAACCGCATCATGCAACACATCCTCCAGAAACACGGCTTCCGCTACTGCGGCATCATTTACCTGCTGAACGGGGACGAGCGGCTGGCGTACCAGAAAATAAGTCTTGGCAAACCGGCAGGCGGATAAGGGCATACCATATAGATTATCCGTACTTTTCCCGCAGTTCCTCCACGCTCATGCCGGTGAAATAGTCTTCGATGAAGTCCCAGCGTTGCGCATCGTCCAGACGGTCCGTGCCGAAGAAGAGGGTAAACAGCTCCATCTGCTCTTGGAATATCAACTCGTTGGTATCCAGAATCCGGTTGCGATAGTCGTCTGTGGCGGTCAGCTGCTGCAACAGGTCCGGGTCGTTGAAGCGGACAAGCACGCAAGGCGTCCCGCCCCCCTCCACGCTGAAGGACAGGCATCCCAGCATGGACAGCAGGTTGAGCAACGTATTGAGGTCGGAGAATGGCGTGCAATAGAAAGTCAGCCGGTCGCCCCGGTTGCCCGCGATGCGCTGGGCGCACAGCTTCTGGTAGCGGCCCAGCAGCAGGTCGAAGCCACGGGTGACGGTGAACAACAGGTCGTTGCTCTCCTTCTTCTTCGCGCTGGTGATGTAGCTCACGCTGCGCCCTTCCTCCGTGCGGCTCTCCAGCAGGGAGCCGATGAAGCGCTTGGCCGAACGCACGTCCATCTGGTGCTCCAGGAAGATGTTGCGCAGGTCTTCTTCTTCAAATTTTCCCTTGCTCTTGATGAGGGCCAGCTTCATCATCGTCGTCAGGCTCTTGAACAGGGCGTCCAGCTTCCGGCGGATGTCGGCGGCGTCCTCCTTCAGCAGCACCTCGTGCTTGCCCACCGACACGGCACGCGAGCCTTCGCGCAGGGTGCCGTTGTTCAGCTTCTGCTTGAATTCCTTATAGCCCAGTTCGGGGAAGCCCTCTTCCCACAATTTCTCCAGTTGCGCCACGTAGATGCTTTCCTCGCCCGGCACGGGGGTGAGATAGGCGGCATACTGGCGGGCAAAGTCCGGCCCGGTCTTGTCCTGGATATAGCCCTCGGTCAGCAGGTTGCGCGGGCTTATCTCCAGCAGCGGATGGCCGTAGCGGCGGGCCAGGTCGTCTTCCAGCCACAGGAGGGCGGTCTTGGTGAACTGGCCGAGTTCGGACTCATACTCCAGCTTGTTCTTGGTGCGAGGCAGCTTCACCACAAACTCGAAGTCCGAAAGGGACACCAGCATTTCCCGCTTGCCGCCCTTCATCCGGTACACCTCTACCAGCTTCTTCAGAATCAGCGCCAACTGCTCCTGGGCGATATTGCCCAACTGGTGCAGCCGCTTCATATAATAGAAGTCCCGTTCGTGGAAGTCAGTGGCAGCCACGCCCTGCACGTCGAGGTCGCGGGCCGCGCGGCCGATTTCCTGGATATAGTCCACGAAAGTGCTGGAGGGCGCCACGTGGTACACGCGGTCGATGTCGCTGATGTCCACGCCCATGCCAAATGCCTTGGTAGCCACGATGAGCCGCTTCTCGCCGCTCTTGAAGTCTTGCACGATTTGCGCCTTCTCCTCGCGTTCCTTCTTGCCGTAATAGGAGGCCACCAGGTGCCAGTTCTGCGCCCGCACCCACGACTTGATGCGCATGTCGATGCCGCCGGCAAAGGGATAGTAGAGCAGCGTCTTGTGCCCGTCCAGGTAATCCTCGACGCGGGCGGAGACGACGCGCTGCTTGGCCTTGTCGTAAGTCTCGCCCTCCTCGATGGCCATTTGCCGGATGTCGAAGCCGATGTTCCGGCGCTTCACCGTGCCCACGTAGAGCACGCACGGCTCCATCTGGAGCGAGCGGATAGTCTCGAACACCATGTCATTGTCGCCATTGGGATTCCAGACGGCCGTGGCGGTCAGGGCGAAGAGCGGGAAGGCATAGCCCAGCGTCGCCTTCAGCCCCCGGAGGTAGCGGCCCAGGAACCAGTAGTCCACGCGGAACTCCTTGCCCCACGTGGTCACCGTGTGCGCCTCGTCCACCACCACCAGGCCGATGTGGCGGTCGCCCGTGAAGTGGCGGATGTCATAAGACAGCAACAACTCGGGCGAGAGGTAGAACAAGTCAATCTCTCCCTCGCGCACCCGGCGATACACCTCCGCCTTCTGCTCGGGCGAGAGGTCGGACGAGGCATAGCCCACGCGGTCGTAGCCCACGTCCTGCAAGCTCTCCACCTGGTCCACGATGAGGGCCTTCAGCGGCGACACGACCAAGGTCAGCATCCCGTACCGGCGGCCCAGGTAGATGGCAGGCAACTGGAACAGCAGGGACTTGCCCGCCCCGGTGGGCGCCGTCAGCAAGACGTTGTCCACGTCCGCCTCGCCTTCGCGGGCCTTCTCCGCCTCGCACAGGACGTGTTCTATCAATTGGCCTTGGGAAATGCGGATGGTATCCTTCCCCCGGAAGAGGTCGTCGTAGACCTCCAACTCGCGGAAGTCCGCATAACCATATATTTCTTGCAGCAAAGCCTGCGCCTCGGGGCGGCAGGCATCGGGCAGGCGCCGTTCCTTCAGTTGGGGCAACGGCCGTGTCGGGATAGTGTTGTCGAGTGATGTCATAAATGTGATTAGCTTTTACACGCCCAAAAGTAGGCATAAAAAACGAAACGCGCGCCCCTTGATAAAGTTTTTTGGGGCAATCTTCACAAGATTTACGCCCGGCCGGTGTGTTGCCACGGACTTCTGCGCTAAATGAGGAATTATTTGCGCATTTTACGGATTCTGTTGTCCGGATGTCGCCTACTTTTGCTCCCGGAAAAATAAACTTCTTAAAAGAATGGCTATGAAACGAATGTATATAGGGTGGACGTGCATCGTCTTGTCTCTTCTGTGCCTGGGAGTCATGACGGTCCGGGCACAAGAAGAGTCATCCGTTCCGGAGCGGATGGATTGGATGGGTGCATTGCCTGATTCGTTTCCCCTGTGTAAGCTGTCTTTGCCGGGTACGCACGACAGCGGTGCCCGCTATGGCGGGCCGGCCTTGCAGACACAGGATGCGGACCTTCCCGCTCAGTTGCGGCAAGGCATCCGTGCTTTCGACATCCGTCTGCAGGAAAAGGACGGTAAGCTGGGGGTGTTTCACAGCACCGCTTTCCAGCAAATGTATTGGGAAACGGACGTATTGCCGGCTTTCCTGCGTTTTCTCCGGGAGCATCCGACGGAAGTACTGGTCGTGTCGTTGAAGCGCGAAGGGGGGCAGGCGGAGGCTTTTGCCCGTCTGCTGGCAGCGTCGCTGGAGGAGGCCTCGAACCGGGTTGCCTTCGTGGAAGATTTCCGCCCGGGTTTGACGTTGGGCGATTGCCGGGGGAAGATTCTTTTTTTGCATCGTGATCTCTGTACGGACCGTTATCCGGGAGCGGCTTGTTCCGGTTGGGCCGATGATGCCACGTGTGTCCTGACTTTGCTTGGCAAGGACGGACAGGAGGGGTTTGCTCTGTTGCAAGACGAATATCAATATGGTTCGGACCGCGAGGCCGTCCGGAAGATAGAAACCTGTATCCGTAATCTGGAAGCGGTGGCAGCCGAGCCGGCCGGTTCACGGCGATGGGGCATTTCGTTTGTCAGCGCCACGGGGCTGCCGGAAGGCACTCCTTTGGCTTTTGCCCGTCGGGTCAATCCGGTGTTGGCCGATTGGATGGAGCAGGAGGGGGGAGCCCGCCGCGGCATTGTATTCATAGACTTTGTGGGACAGTTGCCCGGTCAGAGGCTGGTGTCGCTTCTGATAGACGGCAACTTTCGTTGACCGTAATTAAGAAGCTTCAGTGCCGGCATCATCGTCGGGCGGAAACTTGATGGGGGCTTTATCGGGGTGCCGGTGAGATTGGCTCCCTGCCTTATCGGGACGCGGACCTTGAATATTTATGGTAGTAACCCGTTGGCGGAATTAATCGGGGCATGATAGGCCATGGGCGGAGATATCTGCGAGCAAAGGCGGAGATATCCGCGAGCAAGGACGGAGATATCTCCGGACAAGGGCGGGGATATCCCCCCGCAATGCCGTGTGACTGACCGACAGGATAAGGTGTACATTGGCCTTGATTCCGCCAATGGATTGTAGTATTTTTTTTCTTGAAGCGAAAAGGAAAACGTGCCGCTGAATCTACACAAGAAGCTGTACGCGGAGAGGTGGAAGCTTGGGATGTATGGAGTGAATACGGACGACATATGGGACACTTCGTAAAGGTAATAGTGTTTATGTATGCTCCGGAACTCATTGTCTTTGGATGACATCTTATCAGCATTTCCGTATTCCGGAATAAGTATAAAAAATGATATACAAATTTCCCTTATAGATAAATTGCGGGTTACACGAATATTATAAGAATTTCTTTGAGGGATGCAAATCTGCATGGGCTTTTCCCTTATTTTCGGATAGATGGAGAAACGTGTATCCCGGCAAGAACATGCGCGTAAAAATATTTGCATAAATGGAAACAGGTGCCATGCGACGGATGTAACAGAATGGTTATTCTCTCGTAATACCATTGTAACACGAATTTTTGAATCTTTGTGCACGAATTCAAAAAGATGTGTTATTAACTTTAAAGTATCAAGAATGGAACGATTAAATCTGAGATTCTGTCGAACATTCCTCGTTTTTTTGTTGGGATTGTTTGTTTCGGTTGGGGCGTTCGCTCAAAAGATTTCCGTTACAGGAGTAGTGAAAGATGAGGCCGGATTGGCAGTCATCGGTGGCAGCGTATATATAAAAGGTACGACCACTGGTGTTATCACCGATGTGGATGGTAAGTTCTCGTTATCCGCCAACAAGGGTGATATTCTGGTCTTCAGCTATGTGGGTTTCGTTACTCAGGAGGTGCCTGTCAGTGAAGAGCCGTTGAATATCATCCTGCGCGAGGATGCGGAAATGCTGGAAGAGGTAGTTGTGCTGGGTTATGGTGCCCAGACCCGCAAGCAGGACTTGTCTGCCTCCGTCGGCATCGTGGACAATACCGATGAACTGGCCATCCGCCCCGTGACTTCCACGGAAGGTATGTTGCAGGGCCAGCTGCCGGGCGTGACCATCACGTCCAACGGTGGTGACCCGACGTCCACGCCCAACATCGTCATCCGCGGCCAGGGTTCGCAGAACGGCGACAATGTGCTGTGGGTGGTAGACGGCGTGCCCGGTGCACCTATTTCCTCCATGAATGATATTGAGAGCATCGTAGTCCTGAAGGACGCCGCCTCTGCCGCCATCTATGGTGCCCAGTCCGGTGCCGGTGGCGTTATCCTGGTGACGACCAAGAAGGCCAAGGAAGGTGCTCCCTCCGTGACGTATGACGGCGTGTTCGGCATCCGCCAGGCAGCCAACCTGATAGAGCCGCTGAACGCCGAGCAGCAACTGTGGATGCGTCAGCAATCCTATGCCAATGCCGGCATGTCTATTCCTGATGGATGGGATCCTGAAAAAAATCCTTGGATTGCAACCACACGCACGAACTGGATGGATGCCATTTTCCGCACTGCTTTCTACCAACGTCACAACGTGGCCTTGAATGTAGGTACAGAGAATTTTACTAATCGGGTTTCTTTGGCTTATGACAACGATCAGGGTGTCTTGATTAACACATACAAGAAGAATATCACGATGCGTTATAACGGCAAAATGAAGTTGAACAAATGGGTGACAATCACTGAGGATTTTGTATGGCAGAACATAGAGAGCCGCTCCAAGGATACGGAGAATGACGGCTATACAGGCCCCATCTTGTCGGCTGTATATATGCCCTCCAGTGCTACTATCTACAATCCGTTGGATGGAACTTACGGCGGTGTTACGACAGAAGATCCGGATTACATTGCCCAATATGGCAGCAATTATGCAGATGCCCATGGTGATGCCGTCAATCCGGTGCGTCTGTTGGAGGCCGATAATATTTTTAACCGGACAAGTGATTTGTGGAGCACTACGACGCTGGAGATTGCTAATGTGATTCCCGGTCTGAAGTTTACAAGTCGCTTCACTTATAATGTGACTTCTAACTTGTACAAGGGTTTCAGTCCTATCCGTGATGAGCCGGGTAAGCCCGACGAGGATAATACACTGACCGAGTCTTCTTACCGTACGGATGCCTGGAAGACTGAAAACACCTTGACTTATGACAACAGCTTTGGCAAGCACACTGTGGGAGCTTTGCTTTCTACGACAGCCGACCACTATGCCAGCCGTGGTTTTGAAGTGACCGGTACGGGGCTGGCTGATGAATCGGCTTATTTGCAATATCTGGCTTATGCGGCCAATCTGTCGGGCGATGATTACCTGACAGGTCCGGATGCTAACGTGTCGGTCATTGCCCGTGCTGCTTATTCGTATGACGATCGTTATTTCTTGACAGCCTCTTGGCGTCGTGACTATGCCGGACGCTTGCCGAAAGAAAACAACTACGGTGACTTTCCTGCAGTAACGGCTGCCTGGAAAATCTCCAATGAAAAGTTCTTCCCAAAGAGCGATATGCTTAGTTTGTTGAAATTGCGTGCTTCATGGGGGCGTGTCGGCAACCTGGGTTCTATCGGCTATAATTATAAGTCGAATGTGCTGAGCCGTACTATTTGGGCGGAAGGTGCTCAATATGGAGTTTCTACAAATACCACTTGGGATGCTTTTATCTATAATGCCACGGCATTAAATCCAGACTTGACCTGGGAAACCTCCGAGCAGTGGGACTTGGGTGTAGATTTGTCAATGTTCAATGACCGTTTGTCTGTATCAATGGACTACTTTGACAAGCGTACGTTTAATCTGATTCAATCACAGACTATTAACTGGCCAACCACCATCGGAGTTGATGCAATGTTGGTTAACTTGGGAGAAGTGCGCAACCGTGGTTTTGAATTTCAAGCAGGTTGGAGCGATCGGATTAATAAGGATTGGTCTTATTTCGTATCGGGAAACTTCTCTTACTTAAAGAACTGGGTTTCTGATATTGGTGTGAAAAATGCCGATGGCACTCCGGGTGTATGGACCAACGATACCAGTTTCCGTAGTTTGCCTTATTTCTATCGGACGGCTGAGGGAGAGCCCTTGAACTCGTTTTACTTGATAGAAACGGACGGAATTTTCCAAAGCGACGCAGAAGCTGCTGCCTATGTGGATGAGAACGGTAACCGTATTCAACCCAATGCACAGGCTGGTGACTTGAAGTTTGTGGATGCCAACGGCGACGGCGAGATTAGTGATGCAGACCGTAAGTATATGGGTAGCGCTACTCCGAAAACGACCTTTGCCTTTACGTTAGGCTTTACATGGAAGAAACTGTCGTTCAGTGCAATGTTTCAAGGTGTAGGCGGAGCCAAGGCTGCATATGTGGCCAAATATATTCTGTTGAATGATGCAGATGGTGGCTTTAATCGTTCTAACGAAATCTTGAATGCCTGGAGTCCTACCAATACAGGGTCTGACATTCCGCGTTTGTCCAGAAATGACCCGAATGGAAACTTTACGACTCCTTCGGATTGGTATCTGGAAAATGCCTCTTATTTGCGCTTGAAGAACGTGACTTTGTCTTATGACTTGACAGATGTACTTCGTAAATGGTCGCACGCCAACGAACGCAATAGTAGTCTTTCTGTATTTTTCAGCGGTGAGAATTTGGCTACCTTTACTTCATATTCCGGTATGGACCCCGAGTGTGGTGGTTGGGATGCCTTGAAATATCCGGTATCTCGTGTGCTATCCCTGGGTGTGAAACTGACTTATTAATCATTTTAACGACAAAATCAGATTATGAAAAAGAATATCTTGTTTGTAGCATTGGCCACTTCCTTGCTGACGACCTCTTGTAGCGACTTCTTGGATGTGCAGCCTGAAGGTAACGCCACTACAGACCAATACTTTAATAATGACCAGCAGGCCATTGATGCCGTAGATGCGCTATATGAGCGTTTTCATCAAGAGGTTTTATACGGACGTGATTTGTTTGATGAGCAGATAGCCGCAAACGATGTGGTTTGGGGAAGAACCTGTAGTTTCTCTACGCTTGCTACTTTTGAATATACAGGTGATGAAGATCCTTTGTCAGACACGTTCAATGCTTTATATGTGGTGATGGCCCGTTCCAATTGGGTAATAGAACAACTGTTGAACAAGCAGAAACGCACAACATTGAGTGAGGTGGAAACTCGGAGTTTGGGTGAGGCTTATTTTACTCGTGCTTGGGCTCATTTCTTGATAGCATATCGTTATGGATTGGATGAGCAGGGAGTTCCCTTTGTGCGCTACGAGGATTTCCCCGACGGATATGATAATTCTATTCCTCCTCAGCGTGAGTCTGTGCAGGAAAACTATCGCCTAATTATTGAAGACATGGATAAGGCGATGGAGTATTTACCTCGTTTTGAAGAATATAGTGCAGCCGACCAGGGACGTGCTCATGATGCGGCTGCTGTGGCTTTCAAAACTAAAGTGTATGCCTATTGGGCTACGTGGGATGAGTCTCAGTGGGAGAATGTGATAAGTATGGTTAATGAGTTGGAAACGGTTTATGGGCGTGGCTTGGCCGATACGTTTGCTCAGTTGTACTCATCAGATTTTGCAGACTATTGGAACCGGGAATATTTGTGGAGTATCCCAAGTACCGGTGGTTCCGAAGGTGGCGGTTCAAAATTTCCAGGTGTAGTTCTTCAGTATCAAGGCTGGGGAGAATACAATGGTTGGGGGCAGCTTAAACCTACATATGACATCTATGAAGAGATGCTAAAGGATGGGGTCGGCAATGATCGTATTGTGCGTTCTATCTTGGAGTATAACCAGGAATTCCCGTATTTCGGAGGAACAATGAGATTTTTTGACCCTTCTGAGATAGAGGCTGGTTTCCAGATCAACAAATATATGGAACCTTTTGGTTTTGCCAATCCGATGGAAAACGGGTATGTCAATACTAACGGTGACTTTGGAACCGCTCGTGTTAATTTCCCGGTAATCCGCTTTGCCGAGATGCTGTTGTTCCGTGCTGAGGCTTACCTGATGACCAATCAGGCTGATAAAGCTACGGGTGATATCAACCGCATTCGCGAACGCTCCAATTTGACTCCATTAGACCACATTGCAACGATGGGAGATTTGTATCACGAACGCCGTTGTGAACTGGCCTTTGAGTTTACTGATCACTTATTTGACTTGAAGCGTTGGCATCGTTCAAGCAATGCCGAAATCAAAGAATTGGCTGCTCAAGAGTTGAATGCCCGCCCTCGTGTGCGGCATTATGAAAACCGTTCTGATCCAGAGTCCTCATGTACGATAGGATATTATGAGGATTATCTGAATAAGAGGACTTATGATGATCATTATATGGTATTCCCTTATCCGTCTAATCAGATAGTGAATTCCAACGGTCTGCTGAACCAGAACCCGGGTTATTAATCATCCCCTTGTTATAACCGAAGAATCTGCAAGGAAAAGAATGTTTCCTTGCAGATTTTCACATAAACAAACCCTATAAGCTGATGAAAATAAGAATTCTTGCAAGTGCCGCCCTTGTATTTGGCGTGTGTCTGTCCTGTACGCCGAAGCGGTTGGCCAATGTTGACTATGTAGATCCATTCATTGGGACAGGCTTCCACGGACATACCTATCCGGGGGCTACTGTACCTCATGGTGCTGTACAATTAAGTCCCGATACACGAGCGGGAAATTGGGACGCTTGTGCCGGGTATCATTATAGTGACAAAACCTTGAAAGGTTTCTCACATACCCATCTTAGCGGAACGGGTTGCATCGATTTGGGTGATTTGTTGTTCCGTCCTACGACTCAAAGGGTGGACTTCGGGGCTGACTCGCTGTATCGTGTTGCCGCCTTCTCTCACCAAGACGAGAAAGCGGAAGCAGGATATTACGCTGTGACGCTGGCCGATGAGAAAATCAAAGCCGAACTGACAGCCACCACTCATACGGGCGTACATCGTTACACTTTCCCATCGGACAGCGAGGCCCGCATCATTGTGGACTGGACACACCTGCTGGACAATGAGCACATCTATGAAGCTTCCCTGAACCAAACCGCAGAAAACGAACTGACCGGCATGCGCTGCACGCGGGGCTGGACAGACAACCAATATGTGTATTTTGCCGCCCAATTCTCCAAGCCTTTTACCACAGTAGAGACGGGGGCAGAGGGGAAAATAGCCGTCCTCTCTTTCGACAATTCCGACGGGCAGCCCGTCGTGGCCAAAGTCGGCATTTCGACGGTGAGCGTGGACAACGCCCGCCAGAACCTGGAAGCCGAGGTAAAAGACTTCGACTTTGACGCCGTGCGTGCTGCTGCCCGCAGCCAATGGGAACAAGCCCTGTCCGTCATCCGGGTGGAAGGAGGAACGGAAGCCGAGCTGACCAACTTCTATACGGCCCTGTATCATTCGTTGGTCGTGCCCAATACGGTGAGCGATGTCAACGGGCAGTATCGCCGGCACAACATGGAAATCGGACAATTGCCTGTCGGGCAAACGCGCTATTCCACCTTCTCTCTGTGGGACACCTTCCGCGCCTGGAACCCGCTGATGACCCTGACAGATACCACGCTGGTGAACGCCATGGTCAATTCCTTCTTAGATATTTATGACGCTTCGGGCGAACTGCCCATCTGGCCGCTTTCTGCCGGAGAGACCGGCACGATGATCGGCTACCATTCCGTTTCCGTCATTGCCGATGCCTACCTGAAAGGCATTCGTGGCTTTGATGCGGAGAAAGCCTTGGAAGCCATGACGGTTTCCGCCGAGAAGAACGAGAAAGGTGCCGACTACTACGTGAAGAACGGTTTCATCCCCGCCAACATCAAGAAGGAATCCATCTCCTGCCTGCTGGAGTTTGCCTATGACGACTGGTGCATTGCCCGGATGGCCCAGGCCATGGGACGGGACGATGTGTATACCACCTTCATCGAGCGTTCGCAGAATTACATCAATGTGTTCGACGGTTCCACCCGCTTCTTCCGCCCCAAGCGCGAAGACGGCAACTGGGAGACGCCCTTTAATCCCGTTGAAGTAGGTCGCGCTTATACCGAAGCTACGGCCTGGCAATACCGGTTCTTTGTGCCGCACGATGTAAACGGCATGATACAGCTCTTCGGCGGCATGCCTCCGTTCACGGCCGACCTGGACTCCATCTTTACGGTGACTTCGGAGGTGGACGGCGACCTGGTGGACATCACCGGACTGATTGGGCAGTATGTGCACGGCAATGAGCCAAGCCATCACATCGCTTACTTATATAACTACGTAGGCCAGCCCTGGAAGACGCAGGCCATGACGCGCCGCCTGCTGGACGAGATGTATCAACCCACCCCCGAAGGCATTATCGGCAACGAGGATTGCGGACAGATGTCGGCATGGTACATCCTTTCGGCACTGGGCTTCTACTCCGTTTGCCCGGGCACAGGTGAATTCGCCCTGACCACCCCGCTCTTCGAGAAGGCGGTGCTGACCCTGGCCAACGGCAAGCAACTGGCCGTCACGGCCAACAATCCCCGCAAGAACATTTACATCGACAAGGTGGAACTGAACGGCAAGGCCATCGACGTGAACTACATCACCTACGCCCAACTGATGGAAGGCGGCGAACTGCGCTTCACGCTGACCGACACCCCCAACACCGGACGCGGCACGTCGGCCGAGGCTGCCCCCTATTCGTACACCAACGAGGCCACCGTCTCCATTCCCTATGTGGACAAGGACCTGAACCTCTTCCTGGACAAGGTGAGCGTGACGCTGGCCACCACCACAGCCGGTGCCCAGATCCATTACACCCTGGACGGCACCGAGCCGACGGAAGAATCGCCCGTCTACACCCAACCCATCGAACTGACTCGTACCACGCAACTGAAAGCCAAAGGCTTCAAAGACGGATTCCGCCCCAGCCGTACGCTCTCCATGGAAGCCACCAAGGCCGAATTGAGACCCGCCCTGTCCGTATATCCTACGCAGAACGGCACGTCCTATCAGTACTACGAAGGCTTGTACCAATGCGTGGCCGACATTGCCAAAACTCCCTTATTGGAACAAGGCATTCTGCCCGAACCGTCCATCAAGGGCGCCAAACAGGCAGACCACTTCGCCTTTATCTTTACAGGTTACATCCAGGTTCCGGACGACGGCGTCTACACCTTCATGACCCGCTCGGACGACGGCAGCGTGCTCTACATCGACAACACGCAGGTGGTGAACAACGACGGCTCGCACGCAGCCATTCCCGCTACGGGGATGATTGCCCTCCGAAAAGGTTTCCACGCCTACAAGCTGATGTACATCGAGGACTACGAAGGCGAACACCTCAGCTGGGCCTGGCGATTGCCTTCGGCTACAAAACTGGAACAAATTCCTGCCTCGGCTTTGTTCGTGAAATAAAGAATAGATTAACTTTGCAAACGGAATGAGGCTGTGAGTTTATTAGTTCTTGAGTTTATGGGCTTGTAAGTTTATGAGTTACTTCTAAGCTGTAGCTTAAAACTCGAAAAATCATGGACTTAAAAAGCCGAAAACTTAAAACCGTTGGCGGAATTAATCAGGCCCGGGGACAGCGATATCTGCGGGCGCGGGCGGAGATATCTTCGGGCATGGACGGAGATATCTTCGGATAAAAGCGGAGATATCCGCCCGCAAAGCCGCGTGATGGACCGACAGATAAAGTGCCTGTGGGGCTTGATTCCGCCAACGGGTGAACTCAAAAACTTATGAACTCAAAAACTTATAAACTTAAAAACCAAAATGAAGATTTATTTATTGCTTTTGCCGTTCCTGGCTGCCGCATGCGGCCAAGGCGGTCAGCAGGCCGCCGTACAGACAGACGAGCCTGTCAACGTGATGACGTTCAACGTCCGTTATGACAATCCGGATGACAGCCTGAACAACTGGGCTTACCGCAAGGACCGCGTTGCCAAGGCCATCCGCTTCTACGATGCGGACATCGTGGGCACGCAGGAAGTATTGCACAACCAGCTGGTCGACCTGCAACAGCGCTTGCCGGAGTACGAATCCATCGGCGTAGGCCGCGAGGATGGCAAGGAGGCCGGCGAATACAGTGCCCTGTGGTATCGCAAAGATCGCTTCACCGCCAAGGACAGCGGCTGGTTCTGGCTGAGCGAGACTCCCAAAGTGGCCGGTTCCAAAGGCTGGGACGGTGCCTGCGAACGCATCGCCACCTGGGCTATCTTGCAAGACAAGCTGACGGGCAAGGAATGCTTCGTGCTGAATACGCACTTGGACCATGTAGGCGTGGCAGCCCGCCGCGAGGGCGTGAAGCTGGTGCTGGACAAGGTGCAGGAACTCGGCGGCGACCTGCCGGTCATCGTGACGGGCGACTTCAATGCCGAGCCCGAATCGGATGTCATCAAACAAGTGACTGACAAGGCCGACCCCGAACATCTGACCGACGCACGCACCGTGGCCGATCTGGTCTATGGACCGGACTGGAGTTTCCACGACTTCGGCAGCATTCCTTATGAGCACCGCTCGCGCATCGACTACATTTTCGTGAAGAACGGTCTTGAAGTGCTGAAGTACGGCATCCTGGCTGAAACCGAAGGAAATGCTTATTTGTCCGACCATACGCCGGTGCTGGTCAGTGTGAAGTAAATAGGAATTTAGTTTAGGCGCGGATTACGCGGATTTCACGGATATATTTAT
>DHKFC23501__coassemble_1304_pt1 | contig 19000 bp, 15 predicted proteins | sample DHKFC23501__metabat2_low_PE_030 | metagenome-assembled genome bin DHKFC23501
GCTCGCAGATATCTCCGCCTTTGCCCGCAGATATCTCCGCCCACGGCCTATCATGCTCCGGTTAATTCCGCCAACGGGTGGAATTTAATTCTTCAGACGCTGATGACGCTGATTTATAATCTTTGATAACGGATAATCAGTCAATAAAGAAAATAAATCTGCGTCATCCGCGTCATCTGCGTCTGTCTTTTGTTTTCATCTGTTGACTCGTTTCTTTATGAGTCAACCTTTCTTAAAATAAGACACCCTCCGGAGAAACTGTCGGGTTGCATGGCTATGCGTTTCCCGAAGGGCTTCGGAAGGGCTGGCGGCCGGTATGGCATTGGGTGATTTACATTAATCTTGTCTAAAATATGTTTAAGGACTTGGAGATAGACAATTAAATTACGTCCTTTGAAAGGCCGAAGCAGCCGCCCTGCTGCCAACCATTGAAAAAACATTCATTACACATTATATTATAAGATCCATGAAGAAGTATCCTAAAATCGGAATCCGCCCGACCATTGACGGCCGGCAAGGAGGCGTACGCGAAAGCCTCGAAGAAAAAACCATGAACCTGGCAAAGGCCGTGGCAGAGTTAATCACCAGCAATCTGAAGAATGGAGACGGCAGCCCCGTGGAATGCGTCATAGCCGACAGCACCATCGGACGCGTGGCCGAGAGTGCCGCCTGTGCCGAGAAGTTCGAGCGCGAAGGCGTGGGCGCCACCATCACCGTGACGTCCTGCTGGTGCTACGGCTCGGAAACCATGGACATGAACCCCTATTATCCCAAGGCTGTGTGGGGATTCAACGGCACGGAACGCCCGGGCGCCGTCTACCTGGCTGCCGTGCTGGCCGCCCACGCCCAGAAGGGACTGCCCGCCTTCGGCATCTACGGACATGACGTGCAGGACCTGGACGACAACACCGTGCCCGCCGACGTGGCCGAGAAAATCCTGCGCTTCGCCCGCGCCGCACAGGCCGTGGCCACCATGCGCGGCAAGTCCTACCTCTCGATGGGCAGCGTGGCCATGGGCATCGCCGGCTCCATCGTCAATCCTGACTTCTTCCAGGAATACCTGGGCATCCGCTGCGAGTCCGTGGACCTGACGGAAATCATCCGCCGCATGACGGAAGGCATCTATGACCACGAAGAGTTTGAACGCGCCATGGAATGGACCCGCCAGCACTGCAAACCCAACGAGGGCGAAGACTTCAAGAACCGCCCGGAGAAGCGCAAGACGCGCGAGCAGAAGGACCAGGACTGGGAGTTCACGGTGAAGATGATGATCATCATGCGCGACCTGATGACGGGCAACCCCAAGCTGCGCGAAATGGGATTCAAGGAAGAGGCACTGGGACACAACGCCATCGCCGCCGGCTTCCAAGGCCAGCGACAGTGGACGGACTTCTACCCCAACGGCGACTTCCCCGAATCCATGCTGAACACGTCGTTTGACTGGAACGGCATCCGCGAGGCCTTCGTGGTGGCCACGGAGAACGACGCCTGCAACGGCGTGGCCATGCTCTTCGGCCACCTGCTGACCAACCGCGCCCAGATATTCTCCGACGTGCGCACCTATTGGAGCCCCGAGGCCGTGAAGCGCGTCACGGGCAAGGAACTGACAGGACGTGCCGCCGGCGGCATCATCCACCTCATCAACTCCGGCGCCACCACCCTGGACGGCACAGGACGCTCTACGGACGCCGAAGGCAACCCCGTGATGAAGGAACCGTGGAACCTGACGCAGGACGACGTGGACAACTGCCTGAAGGCCACGACCTGGTATCCGGCAGACCGCGACTACTTCCGCGGCGGCGGTTTCTCTTCCAACTTCCTCAGCAAAGGCGGCATGCCCGTAACGATGATGCGCCTGAATCTCGTGAAGGGCCTCGGCCCCGTGCTGCAAATCGCGGAAGGATGGACCGTGGACATCGACCCGGAAATCCACCAGCAACTGAACATGCGCACCGACCCGACATGGCCTACGACATGGTTCGTGCCGCGCCTGTGTGACAAACCCGCCTTCAAGGACGTCTACTCCGTGATGAACAACTGGGGAGCCAACCATGGCGCCATCAGCTACGGACATATCGGTGCAGACCTCATCACGATGGCCTCCATCCTGCGCATCCCTGTCTGCATGCACAACGTGGACGAGGACAAGATTTTCCGTCCCGCCGCCTGGAATGCCTTCGGCATGGACAAGGAAGGCGCCGACTACCGGGCTTGCGCAAATTATGGTCCCATCTATAAGTAAATTAAGAAGGTGTATTGTAACGGGATATTGGCACGCAGATAACACAGGTTAAACAGATTATCGCAGATTTATTCAGTTGTCTGTCACACTAATATATAATCTGTGGTCATCGGTTGTATCTGTGTCATCTGTGTGCAATTTGATAGTTTGATACATCCTCTTCATTCTTAATTCTTCATTATCAAGATATGATTAACCGATTCGTATTGAACGAAGTATCTTACTTCGGACCCGGGGCACGCCAGGTTCTGCCCCAGGAAGTGAAACGTCTGGGCCTGCACAAGGCTTTTGTAGCCACAGACAAGGACCTCATCAAGTTCGGCGTGGCCGACAAGGTGCTGGACGTTCTGCGCCAGGCCAACATACCGTATGAAATCTTCAGTGAGATAAAGCCCAACCCCACCGTGAGCAATGTGAAGGCCGGCGTGGAAGCTTTTGCCAAGTCCGGCGCGGACTTCATCCTGGCCATCGGCGGCGGCTCGTCCATGGACACGGCCAAAGCCGTCGGCATCATCACCAACAACCCGGAATTCGCTGACGTGGTTTCACTGGAGGGTACGGCGGACACGAAAAAGAAGTCCGTGCCCATCATCGCACTGCCCACCACCGCCGGCACGGCTGCCGAGGTGACCATCAACTATGTCATCACCGATGAGCAGAACCAGAAGAAGATGGTGTGCGTGGACCCGAATGACATCCCCGCCATCGCCATCGTGGACGCAGAGTTGATGTACAGCCTGCCCAAGGGACTGACCGCCGCCACGGGCATGGACGCCCTGACGCACGCCATCGAGGGCCTCATCACGAAGGGCGCGTGGGAGATGAGCGACATGTTCGAAATCAAGGCCATCGAGATGATTGCACGCTATCTGGAAACTGCCGTCAACGAGCCCACTAACCCCGAAGCACGCAACGGCATGGCCGTGGCACAATACATCGCCGGCATGGCCTTCTCCAACGTCGGACTGGGCGTGGTGCACGGCATGGCACATCCGTTGGGCGCCATCTTCGACATCCCGCACGGCGTGGCCAACGCCCTGCTGCTGCCCACCATCATGGAATTCAACGCACCGGCTGCCCTCGACAAATATGTGGAGATAGCCAAGGCCATGAAGGTATATGCCGACGGCATGACGCGCGAAGAGGCTGCCGACGCTGCCGTGAAGGCTGTCAAGGAACTGGCTCTGCGCGTGGGCATCCCGCAACACCTCAGCCAACTGGGCATCAAGGCCGAAGACCTGGAACGCCTGGCCGAAGCTGCCTGTGCCGACGTCTGCACGCCCGGCAACCCGAGAGAGGTGAACAAGGAAATCATCCTGGAGCTGTATAAGAAAGTACTGTAACAGTGTTTAGTGGTTAGTGATTAGTGGTTAGTACGCGCGATTTATGGGTAATAACTGATACTCATCACTAACCACTAACCACTAACCACTAATCACTAACCACTAATCGCTAATCACTAACCACTAATCACTAAAAACATGATTACCAACGAACATATCCAACAATTCCTGGCACAGGCCCACCGCGTGGGCGACGCCAGACTGACCATCTGCAGCAGCGGCAACCTGTCATGGCGCATCGGCGAGCAAGCCCTCGTATCCGGCACCGGTTCCTGGGTGCCCAACCTGCAGGCCGAGAAAGTATCTATCTGCCACATCGCCACGGGCGAAGTAATGAACGGCGTGAAGCCCTCGATGGAGAGCGGATTCCACCTGGGCATCCTGCGCGAACGTCCCGACGTCAACGTAGTACTGCACTTCCAGTCGGAATACGCCACAGCCGTGGCCTGCATGAAGCAGAAACCTACGAACTTCAACGTGACGGCCGAGGTGCCCTGCCACGTGGGCCGAGAGATTCCCATCATCCCTTACTACCGCCCCGGCTCGCCCGAACTGGCACACGCCGTGGTGACGGCCATGAAGGATCATGACTCCATCCTGCTGACCAACCACGGACAGGTGGTGTGCGGCAAGGACTTCGACGAGGTGTTCGAACGGGCCATGTTCTTCGAGATGGCGTGCCGCATCATCGTGCAGACCCACGGAGACTATTCCGTGCTGACGCCGCAGGAGATTGAGGACCTGGACATCTACGTGCTGGGGAAAAAGACGAAATAAGGAAGGTCCACGCCATGAACGACACCTATTTGGCCATTGACTTCGGCGGCGGGAGCGGCCGTGTCATTGCCGGACAAATCAGGGACAAGCGGCTGGAAATGCAAGAAATCCACCGCTTCCCCAACCGGCAAATCCGACTGGGCGGACACGTCTACTGGGACTTCCTGTCGCTGTTCGAAGAGATGAAAACCGGCATCCGCAAGGCGGTCGGCAAGGGACTGCACATCCGCAGTATAGGCATAGACACGTGGGGCGTGGACTTCGGCCTCATTGACCGCGCGGGCAGCCTGCTGGGCAACCCGCAATGTTACCGCGACCCCTGCACGGAGGGAATGCCCGAAGCCTTCTTCCAAGACGTCTCGCCCGAAGAACATTACCGCGAAAGCGGCATACAGGTGATGCCCATCAATACACTGTTCCAACTCCTGGCCCTGCAGCGTGAGAACCCCGGACGGCTGGAAGCCGCCGACAGGCTGCTCTTCATGCCGGACTTGTTCAGCTATTTCCTGACGGGCAACGCGGACAATGAATATTGCATCGCCTCCACCTCCGAACTGCTGGATGCCTCGCAGCGCACGTGGAACTGGGCGCTCATCGACCGCCTGGGGCTGCCCCGACGCCTGTTCGGACGCATCGTCCTGCCGGGCACGTCGCGCGGCAAGGTGTTGCCGGAGGTGGCTGCGGAACTGGGATTGCCGGACGACACGGAGGTCATCGCCGTCGGCTCGCACGACACGGCCGCTGCCCTCTTTGCCGTGCCCTTCCCCGCAGGACGCACCTCGCGTTGCGCCTTCCTCAGCTCGGGCACGTGGTCGCTGCTGGGCGTGGAACTGGAACGCCCCATCCTGACGGAAGAGGCGCGGCAGGCGGGCTTCACCAACGAAGGCTGCGTGGGCGGACACATCAAGTTCCTACAGAATATAACGGGACTGTGGATTCTGCAACAACTGATGAAACAATGGGAGGCACAAGGGGCCGACATCTCCTATGACACCCTGCTGGGAGCCGCTGCCGAAAGCACGCTCGCCAGCCTCATCGACGTGGACGACCCACGCTTTACCAACCCGGCGGACATGCAGCAGACCCTTGCGGAGTATTGCCGCGAGACGGACCAGCAGGCGCCCGAGACGAAAGGCGACTACGTGAGATGCGTGTTGCGCTCGCTGGCCGCACGCTACAAGAAGGGCATCGACGGGCTGAACGCCTTGCTGCCCGAACCCGTGGAACAATTGCACATCATCGGCGGGGGCAGCCGCAACCGGCTGCTGAACCGACTGACGGAAGAAGCGACGGGCGTGCCCGTAGTGGCAGGCCCCGTGGAAGCTACCGCCATGGGCAATATCCTGGTGCAGGCCATCGCCGCCGGAGAGATCAAGGACAAAAGTGAAATCCAACTCATCGACTGAACACCATGAAAAAAGCGAAATCATCCATCTTGCACGAAGGCAACATCAGCTATGTAGTGCCTTTCATTCTGATAACGTCGTGCTTTGCCCTGTGGGGCTTCGCCAACGACATCACCAACCCCATGGTGAAAGCTTTCTCGAAGATTTTCCGCATGAGCGTCACCGAAGGAACGCTGGTGCAGGTGGCTTTCTACGGAGGCTACTTCGCCATGGCCTTCCCCGCCGCCATGTTCATCCGCAAGTACACGTACAAGGCAGGCGTCATGCTGGGACTGGGACTGTATGCCTTCGGGGCTTTCCTGTTCTATCCCGCCATGCTGTCGGGGATGTACTTCCCTTTCCTCATCGCCTACTTCATCCTGACGTGCGGCCTGTCCTTCCTGGAGACGAGCAGCAACCCCTACATCCTCTCCATGGGCAGTGAGGAGACCGCTACCCGACGCCTCAACCTGGCCCAGGCTTTCAACCCGATAGGCTCGCTGCTGGGCATGTATGTGGCCATGAACTTCATCCAGAACCAGCTGCATCCCATGGACACGGCGGAACGTGCCCTGCTGGACCAGGCCGAGTTCGAGGCCATCCGCGATGCCGACCTGCAGGTGCTCATCGGCCCCTACGTGCTCATCGGGCTGGTTATCCTAGTCATGCTCATCGTTATCCGCCTGGCCAAGATGCCCGTCAACAAGGACCAGAACCACAACATTGACTTCATCCCCACGCTGAAGCGCATTTTCCAGCGCAAGCACTACCGCGAGGGCGTCATCACACAATTCTTCTACGTGGGTGCGCAAATCATGTGCTGGACATTCATCATCCAATACGGCACGCATCTTTTCACCACCCACATGGGCATGGAGGAGCAGGCGGCCGAAGTGCTGTCACAGAAGTACAACATCGCGGCCATGGCCTTGTTCTGCGTCAGCCGCTTTGTATGTACCTTCCTGTTGCGCTACCTCAATGCGGGCAACCTGCTGAAGTTGCTGGCCGTGGCGGCCTGCGTATTCACAGCGGGTGTCATCCTCTTCCAGAACATCTGGGGTATGTATTGCCTGGTGGCCGTGTCCGGCTGTATGTCGCTCATGTTCCCCACCATCTACGGCATCGCGCTGGAACGCCTGGGCGATGACGCCAAATTCGGCGCCGCAGGCCTGATCATGGCCATCCTGGGCGGCTCCGTCCTGCCGCCCCTGCAAGCAGCCATCATCGACATGGGCAGCATCGGCGGATTCCCCGCAGTCAACCTGTCGTTCATCCTGCCGTTCATCTGCTACGTGATAGTCATTATCTACGGGCAACGGACGTATATGAGATGGAAAAAGGCGCAGAAAAGGGGGTAATGGTTAGCGTTTAGTGTTTAGGGATTAGTGATTAGTACCCGTTGGCGGAATTAATGGGGCATGAAAGCCTACGAGCGGGGATATCTCCGGGCCAGGGCGGGGATATCTGCGGACAAGGACGGAGATATCTTCGGACAAAAGCGGAGATATCTACCCGCAAAGCCGCACAAGGGATTGACAGATAAAGTGCATATTGTGGTCATAATTCCGCCAACGGGTGTGATTAGTATTTCGTGACACGCGATGAAAGAACTGTGATTCATGTCGAATAGAGCAGTACTTATCACTAAACACTAATCCCTAAACACTTCCCTCAGCGGTTTCATCACGAACTCACGCTGTCCCATCAACGGATGGGGTAGCGTGAGTTCTTTTGTATTCATACGGATAAGAGCGCCGGACGCGTCGAAGCACAACAGCAGGTCGATGTCTATCACCCGGTCGGCATACACGCCGTTCACGGACTTGTGGCGGCGGCCCATCATGCATTCGATTTCCTGCGTCCGCGCCAGCACTTCCAAGGGAGACAGGGAGGTATGCAACTCGGCCGCGGCATTGAGAAAAGCATTGGCAGACGTGAACCCCCAAGGTTCTGTCGCATAAAAAGCGGACAGGGAAGTAACCTTCCCTACCCGCTCTTCCAACAGACGAACCGCCGTGCGCAGGTTTTCTTCCTTATCGCCGAGGTTTGTCCCCAAGCCCAGGTAATACTTATTAAATGAAGAATGAAGAATGGAGAATGAGGAATCTCCATGGACCGAAGATTCTTCACTCTTCATTCTTAATTCTTCATTAACCGAAGATTCTTCATTCTTCATTTAAACACTTCATCTGTCCGTTATAAGCATCGCGTCGCCATACGTGCCGAAGCGGTAATCTTCCTTCAGGGCCACATCGTAGGCGTTCATCACCTCGTCATAACCGCCAAAGGCAGCCACAATCATCAGCAGCGTGGAGAGCGGCATCTGGAAATTGGCAACCATGGCATTGGCCACGGTAAAATCATAGGGCGGAAAGATGAATTTGTTCGTCCAGCCGTTATAGGGTTTCAGGTGGCCGTCGGTGCTGACGGTGCTCTCGATGGCACGCATCACCGTGGTGCCCACGGCGCACACCTGACGGTTCTCGTCCTTGGCGTGGTTGACGATGGAAACGGCCTTCTCGTCCACAATCATCTGCTCGGAGTCGGTCTTGTGCTTCGTCAAGTCCTCCACGTCTATTTCGCGGAAGTTGCCCAAGCCGGCATGCAAGGTGATGAAAGCAAAGTTAATGCCTTTGATTTCCATACGCTTCATCAATTCGCGGCTGAAGTGCAGGTTGGCTGTAGGAGCCGTCACGGCACCTTCGTGGCAAGCGAAAATGGACTGGAAACGCTCGGCATCTTCCGGCTCGACAGGACGGTTGATGATGCTGTGAGGCAAGGGTGTCTCGCCCAGGGCATAAAGCGCCTTCTTGAATTCATCGTGGGGACCGTCGTAGAGGAAACGCAAAGTGCGGCCACGTGAGGTGGTGTTGTCAATCACTTCGGCCACCATGGAATCATCTTCGCCGAAATAAAGTTTATTACCTATACGGATTTTGCGGGCGGGATCCACCAGCACGTCCCACAGGCGCAACTCTTCGTTCAGTTCGCGCAGCAGGAACACCTCGATACGGGCTCCCGTTTTCTCCTTGTTGCCATAGAGGCGGGCGGGAAATACCTTCGTATCGTTGAAGATGAAGACGTCCTGGTCGTCGAAGTAATCCAGGATGTCTTTGAAGACGCGGTGCTCAATCTCACCAGTCTTGCGGTGGAGCACCATCAGGCGCGACTCGTCCCTGTACTTTGTGGGGTGCAGGGCAATCTTCTCTTCAGGAAGCTTGAACTTGAATTGGGACAGTTTCATATCAGTGGTTAGTGATTAGTGGTTAATGATTCATTTTCAATTATCAGTGGTTCATTGTCCAATGCGTCTACCCATTCGCGGAACGTCCGCGGGTCGAGGCAGTCCTCCACGCGGACATCTCCCACCCGCGTGCGGCGCAAGGCTGTCAGGTGGGCGCCGCTGTGCAGGGCCTCGCCGATGTCGCGGGCCAAGGCGCGGATATAGGTGCCTTTGCTGCACACGACGCGGATGGTAATCTCCGGCACGTCCAGTCGGCAATCCAGCAGTTCTATTTCATCTATAACAAGCGACTTGGGCCGAAGGTTCACTTCCTCGCCCCGGCGGGCCAGGTCGTAGGCCCGCTCCCCATTGACCATGCAGGCAGAGAAGGCGGGCGGTGTCTGCCAAATCTCGCCTGTAAACCGCGGCAAGGTCTCTTCCACCAGTTCGCGCGTGATGTGTGCCGTGGGATAGGTGGCATCCACCTCGTGCTCCAGGTCATAACTGGGAGTCGTAGCACCCAGCCGTAAGGTGGCCACATATTCCTTGGTGTGATACTGGAACTCCTCGATACGCTTCGTCGCCTTGCCCGTGCAGACAATCATCACGCCCGTAGCCAGCGGATCCAGCGTACCCGCATGACCCACTTTCAGCTTCTTCACGCCCAGGTGTCGGCAGAGGTGGTAGCGCACGTGCCCCACCACCTTGAATGAAGTCCAGCCCAGCGGCTTGTCGAAATACAATACTTCGCCTTCCTTGAAGTCCATCATGCCATTTCCAATGAATGTCCCGTCAGCAGCAAGGCCAGGATGGCGACACCCACGATGATGCGATACCAGCCAAAGGCTTTGAACCCGTATTTCGTGACGAAACTGATGAAAAACTTAATGGCCAGCATGGCCACCACGAACGCCACTACATTGCCCACGAACAAGGCGGGCAGGTTGTTGACGATAATCTCCGTGCCGCCGTCCATGAAAAGCTTCAGCATCTTATAGCCCATGGCGGCAAACATGGTGGGCACGGCCAGGAAGAACGAGAACTCGGCGGCAGCCTTGCGCGTCAGCTTCTGCGCCATGCCGCCCACGATGGTGGCCATGGAGCGCGACACGCCCGGTATCATCGAGATGCACTGGAACATGCCTATCCAGAAAGCACGCCGCTCTGTCAGCTTGGTCTGTTCGCTGCCTTTATTGAATATACGGTCGCAGAACAGCATGAACACACCGCCCACGATGAGCATCACGGCTACCACGACAACACTCTCCAGCATGGCGTCGATGAAGTCGCTGCACAGCAGGCCCAGCACCGCAGCCGGGATGAAAGCCACCAGCAACTTCCAATAGAAGTCGTACTTGTGCAGGAAGCGCTTCAGCGGGGTAGCTCCCTCGGGTGCCGGCGTGTGGTTCAGCCGGAAGAACCGTTTCCAATAGAGCACCACTACCGACAGGATGGCGCCGAATTGTATAATAAAGGTGAATGCCTTGACAAACTCCGTGCTCTCCACGCCCAAGACGTTCTGCGTGATAATCATGTGGCCCGTGGACGAAACAGGCAGGAACTCCGTCAGTCCCTCTACGATGGCAATAATAATGGTTTCCCAAATAGTTAAGTCTCCCATGTCTTTAAATGAAGAATTAAGAATATACGTAATCTATTTCCCTTGAGGAATTGAGGAGTCAAGGAAGTAAGAAATTAAACCAACAGTAAGTCAATGTGATGACAATGGAGTGCCAATGAACCCATCGGATATATCTGATACAAATGGCATTGGCTTAACTCCTCCTGACTCCTTAATTCCTTGGCTCCACAATTTTTTCACTCCTCCCCCTAAAGTTCCTCTTTGGATTTCGGCTTGCGCACCACGGCATAGATAATGGACACAAAGCCTATCAGGCACACCAGGGGCGCTACTTTGATGCGGCGCACGCTGAAAATGTCCGGTTCGAAATGCGTGGGCGTAGACGATGGTCCCGTCATCAACGCAAAACCCAGTATCACTACGGCCATGCCTACGGCCAGAAGGATGAAGTTGATCTTGTCGAAAGCAAATTTCTCTCTGTTCACTTTATTCAAAAGTTAATGGTTAATTATTAATGGTTTAATGGTCATCGGTGCCGACCGCTACCTGTACAACGCATCAGACGACATCCGCAAGTATCTGTCGACGGATAAGCGGGCGCACAAGGTCGTGATCAATATCCCGGCCACGAGCACTGCCCCGGCCACCAGCCCCATCACTTGGGAAGTCACGACAGCTACCAGGCCCGGTTCAGCCGTTACCAGCCACCCCGCCAATCCCCACAAGGCGGCGTCTGCCAGCAGTCCGGCAAGCAACCCTGTCCAGAAATTGCGACGGAGGAACGGCCGGCGGATAAATCTCCACGGTGCCCCCACCAGCTTCATGGTGTGTATCAGGAAACGCTTGGCGTAGATGGTCAGCTTGATGGTGTTGTTGATCAGCGCAAAGGAAATCAGCAGCAACAGGACAGCCAACCCCAACAGCAGGAGACTGATACGGCCGATGTTCCTGTTGACGGCGTCTATCAGTTCCTCTTGATAAACCACGTCCTTGATGTGGGTTTCCTGCCCCAACCATTCCTCTATCCGTGCGATGCTGTCCGTATTGGCATACGCCGACTTGAGGCGAATCTCGATAGAGGCGCCCAACGGATTGAAGCCTGCAAACTTACGCGGGTCAATGCCCATATCGCGCACATAGTCCTTCAGCGCGTCTTCCTTCGAAATATATGCAATTTCCTTCACGAAAGGCTGCTTCTCCAGCGAACGCTGCAAGCGCAACACATCGCGCTGCTCCATCCGGTCGTCCAGTACCAAAGAGAAATTGATATTCTCGCGCACATACACCGACAGGTTGCGGGCCGCCAGCACAAAAAACAGCACCATGCCCAGCAACAGCAGGACCAGCGTAGTGCTGATGACAGCCGTCACGAACTGCATGTCGAACGTCGGTACCGCGTTATTTCCGTTTCTCTTTCCCATAGTTCCCGCCTCTCCGTTCAACTTTCTTTTTTCTTCCGGAACACATAAATCATGGAGCTGCTGCGCTCCTTCTTCGCCAACGCGCTGAACCATGCCCACACGCCCGTCAGCAGTCCGCGCAAGAAGGGCAGACGGTGGTGCATATATCGCTCCGTCAGCATGGATACGTAGAAAGCATCGAAAGGCATGGGATGGCGTCCGGCCAGGATAAATCCGTGTTTGGCTCCGAAACGCTGGATGGTATCGGGCGTGAAATGCCACAAATGGCGCGGCACGTCGTAGGCCGCCCAATGAGGACCGTACTTGCGCGCATCGAACGACGAACAGTTAGGCACCGCCACTATGAGCACGCCTTTCGCGTCAAGCAGACGGCGCAACTGCTCCCACGTTTCGTCCAGGTGTTCCAGGTGCTCCAGCACATGCCACAGGGTGATGACATCGAATCCCCCGTCTGTCAATGTCGGCAACACATGGTCGGGCAGGACATCCAGCCCGAAATGTTCCTTGGCAAAGACACGCGCACCGGCGTTCTTCTCCACGGCTCTCACCTGCCAGCCTCGTCCGGCCATGGCATGGGCAAAGTAGCCGGTCCCGGTACCGATGTCCAACAGGCGTCCCGTCGTGCGGTGGGCCTCGCGCATCACCAGCCGTGCCTTACGGCCCAGCATGTAGGCGCGTACCCAGTGGTAGACGGTATTCACCACTCCATGCCGGGTATCGGAATGCGAGATATAGTCGGGGGTTTCGTAATAGCGTCCGATCTCCGCCTCTGCGGGAAAGTCTTGTGTGAAGAGGAAGCCGCAATCCCGGCAGCGGTACAAGTGGAATGCCTCGCCCGAAGCCGTATGGTCCACACACGTCAGCGTGCGTTCCAGTTGCGCGCTCCCGCACAGGGGGCAGGATTTTAGGAAGACTCTATTCATCACGTGTCAGCTCAGAGGAAAAAGATTTTGCGGTCCCCGCCGGACGCAGGGGCCGCAATACACCTAAATTTGGCGCAAAGTAATAAATAAAATATGAGTTATAGGATATGCGTTAAGGAGATTTAACCAGAATCACTCTTCCAGCCACACCACCTGCTCCAACGGGAGGGAATCAGAAGACCCTCCGACCCAAATCCGGAAGTCACCGGGCTCGAATCTCCAGACACCTGAGCCTTGGTACACCTCCAGGTCCTTCTTGTCGATGAGCAACTCCAGTTCCTGCGCCTCGCCGGCCTTGATGCCGACGCGCCGGAAAGCCTTCAGTTCCTTCACGGGTTTGACATGGGAAGCCACCCGGTCCTGCACATACACCTGCACCACCTCGTCACCATCCCTTGCGCCGGTATTCCTTACCCGCACCTTCACCCGGACAGCATCTGCTTCGGGAATAACCTCCAAGTGCTCATAGGCAAAGGTCGTATAGCTCAAGCCGTAGCCGAAGGGATAAAGCGGCTGGCCCGTGCCTTCCACATAGTTACCACGGTTTTGGCCGCGGTGATGGTTATAATAGACGGGAACCTGGCCCACGGTCTCCGGTACCGACACAGGCAACCGTCCTGCCGGGTTGTAGTCGCCAAACAGCACGTCGGCAATGCCATTGCCGCCTTCCACGCCCGGATACCAGGCATCCAGCAAGGCATCGGCCTGCTCCTTGCACGACTTCACGGCCAGGGGACGCCCCTTGACCAGCACCACCACCAGCGGCTTGCCCGTGGCTTTCATCAGCTCCAGCAGTTCATTCTGCCGCCCCAGCAGTTCCAAGGTCCTACGGTCATTTCCCTCGCCGCTCTCCATGTCGCTCACTTCGTTCTGGCTGGCCTTGGCGGCACCGGTTTTCTCGAACTCGGAAGAAAAGTCGCGCGCACTCGAGCCGCCCAGCACCAGCACGATGGCGTCGCTCTTTTCGGCAACGGCCTTGGCCTCCGCCAGCCCCTCGCCGGACATATCGCGGATGGCACAGCCCTTCGCATAGTTCACTACCGTAGCCGGAGACACCGCAGCCCGGATGCCGTCGAGCACCGTCACCACACTTCCTTCAGCCTGCGGCGCCGTATAGTCGCCCAACAGGTTGTAGGGAGCGTCCGCATTGGGACCTATCACGGCTATCGAACGGAGGTCTTTCCGCAAGGGCAACACCCCCTTCTCGTTCTTCAGCAAAACGATGGACTGGCGGGCTATCTCACGTGCCAGGCTCCGATGCGCGGCCAGTTCTTCGGCGGTCAGCGCATCTTTCCCGTCCAAGAAGGGAGCATCAAACAAATTCCACCGGAATTTCAAGCGAAGCACCCTCCGCACGGCGGCATCCACCACGCTCTCCGGCACCGCCCCCTCTTTCACCAGTTCGGGCAGATGCTGATAGGCCTGGCCGCCCAGGTCGGTCTCCACCCCGGCAAGAATGGCTATCCGCGCCGCATCTTTCAGGCTGGCCGCCACGCCACTCCCCGTCAATCCGTCTATCGAATACAGGTCGGACACGGTGAGTCCTTCAAAATTCCAGGATTTCCGCAATATTTCCGTCAGCAGATGCCGGTTTCCCGTGCAAGGCACGCCGTCTATCTCATTATAAGAAGCCATCAACGAACCCATGTCGGCTTCCGCCAATTTACGAAACGGAGGCAGAATCTGCTCGTTCAATTCCGTCTCGCCCATGTGGGTCGAGCCGCCGTTGTGTCCGCCTTCCGTAACGCCATAAGCTGCAAAATGCTTCACGGTAGATATCACGGGACAATCCGGATTATCCTGCATGCCGCGCACCACAGCCATGCCCAGCTGTGCGGACAGGTAAGGGTCTTCGCCGAAGCCTTCTTCCACGCGGGACCACCGGGCATCCCTGGCCAAGTCCATCACCGGGCCATAGCCTATGTGCCCGCCCTGCTTCCGGATTTCCGTGGCCTGGGCTTCACCCATCCGGCGCAGCAAGTCCGGATTCCACGTAGAGGCCTGCCCGATGCCCGTAGGAAACGAGGTCGCCCCGATGGCCATGTGTCCGTGCGGACACTCCTCAGACAACAGGACCGGGATGCCCAGCCGGGTATGTTCGATGCAATAGCGTTGCAACAGATTGGTGGCTTCCACGGCTTTCTGCGGGTTCAGCCCGTTGGTCAGCGTCTTCTGCGTCCACGGGTCGGCCCGCATGAATCCCCACAAGCCGCCGCTTCCTTGTTTCACCAGTACCTTTTCGGCCTCTTCCGTCAGCCTCAGTTCCTCGCCCTGACGTTCATACTGCGGCCACCCCAGCTGCACCAGCAGCTGACCGGCCTTTTCCTCCAGCGTCATCTGACGCATCAGGTCGTCAATGCGTGCCTCGGTGTCAGCCTGCGGGTCCTCATACACGTCCTTTGCGCCGTTCTTGTTGAAATCAATCCATCCCTTATGGTAAATGTCCTTCTCCTGTGCCGCCAACGACAAGCAAATCGTCAGCCCCCAACACAGGGAAATGCTTTTCGGTACGATTCTCATAATTCACAGATATTAAGTAATCATTCCTATTTAGTTTATACTATCGACGTATCTGTCATTCTGAGCGAAGCCCGTAGGGCGTAGTCGAAGAATCTCACTACATGCACTGCCCAAGGGAATCGTGTCTTTCTGGAGATGTTTCGACTTCGCTTCGCTCCGCTCAACATGACAGGCACACATCATATAAATTAATTTTCAACATCTACTTATATATGTTAGCAATCATGTAGCCATGTCCGGAAACGGTCGCCCATCAGCGCCTTTCCTTGCAGCATTCCCTGGAAACAGAAAACTTGCCTACAAATATACGCAAAAAAAACACTTTCCAAGCCCCGATAAGCCCCCGTTTTCAGACAAAGGGCACGGCACTTTCCATTAAACGGAGACAGTTTGACGCTTGCGATATTTCCTTGTTTTTCCGGAAAATCCCCTGCCCATGGGCGCGGATATCTCCGCCCGTATCCGCAGATATCTCCGCCCGTGCACGCGGATATCCCCGCCCGTGCACGCAGATATCCCCGCCTATGGCCTCTCCATGAGGCTGTTCCACAATGGATAGCCGGCATATCCTCCTCTTTCCGCCCACTACCTTCCCCCGAAGCCGCCAAAGGAAAGCGCCCCGACAAAAAGGGAAGCCTTCGCAAGAAAATGCCCGCTTCGCATACGCCTTATCTGCGGAAATGTGTAATTTTGCAGAATGAATATACCCGAAAACCATTTGCACAAACTGATAGACGGGCTGACGTACAGCAACGCCTGCTTGGCCCTCTACCGCCTCCCGTGGAAGGAACAGCCCGTCCTGGTGCTCCAACGCGAAGGCAACCCCGACACGTATGCCCGCCTGCAAGACCTGAACGGGAAGACGGGATTTGTCCTGGCCCCGTTTCACGCGGACAACCGTCAACCCATCGTGCTCATCCGCCCGGACAGGGTGGCCAAAGGATGGCCGGAAATCAAAGAGACACTGGCCGATTGGGAAAGTGCCTCGGAGGCCATGACTCCGCCAAACAATGACACCGCCTACGCGAAAGATAGCCGCCGGGCCTATGCCGAAGCCTTCAGCCGCTTCATCACCCCCCTGCGCCAGGGCATCTTCCAGAAACTGGTGCTCGCGCGCAGTGAGGATATGGACTTGCCCGCGGGCTTCTCCCCGCTGGCCACCTTTATCAACGCCTGCAACAACTATCCGCGCATGATGATATCGCTGGTGCATACCCCCGTGACAGGCACCTGGATAGGCAGCACGCCGGAAATCATCCTGAGCGAAGAGCAGGACCGCTGGCATACGGTGTCGCTGGCAGGCACCATGCCCGTCGTCAACGAAGGCATGCCGGAAGAATGGGGCACCAAGAACCGCGAGGAACAGGCTTTGGTCAGCACCTACCTGCGCGAAACCCTCCAAAGCATCGGTGCCGACGTAAAGGAAGAAGGCCCCTACACCGCCCGAGCCGGCCAGGTGATGCACCTGAAGACCGACTTCTACTTCCACATGGACCGCACCACTCACCTGGGCGACGTCTTGCACCAACTGCACCCCACCCCCGCCGTATGCGGCCTGCCCAAACAAGCCGCGTATGACTTTATCCTGCAAAACGAAGGCCACAACCGCAGCTATTATGCCGGCATCATCGGGTGGCTGAACCCCGACGACGGGCAAACCGCCCTCTACGTCAACCTGCGCTGCATGCACCTGTCGGACGGGAAGGCCACACTCTACGCCGGCGGCGGCATCCTGCCCTCTTCGGTGGAAGAACTGGAATGGGAGGAAACCCGACATAAGATGGAAACCATAAGAAAAGCAGTGATAACCACTAATCGCTACCTATCGTGTTCACAGATAAAAAAAGCATCCTGCAACTGGCCGCACTCATGACCGCCCACGGCATCCGGAAAATCGTGCTCTGCCCGGGCAGCCGGGATATCCCCCTGGTGCGCACTTTCGCGGCCATGCCCGACTCATTCACCTGCTATGCCGTGACGGACGAACGCAGTGCCGGATTCTTCGCCCTGGGACTTGCTCTGCACGACAACCGGCCCGCTGCCGTCTGCTGCACCTCCGGCTCTGCCCTGCTGAACCTGCATCCCGCCGTGGCCGAGGCCTATTACCGCCAAGTACCGCTGGTGATCATCTCCGCCGACCGACCGGCAGCCTGGATAGGCCAGATGGACGGACAGACCCTGCCCCAACCCGGCGTATTCGGCCCGTTGGTGAAGAAATCCGTCAGCCTGCCCGAAGTACAGACGGAAGAGGACGAATGGCATTGCAACCGCCTCATCAACGAAGCCCTGCTGGAAGCCGAGCACCACGGACGGGGACCCGTGCATATCAATGTCCCCATCAGCGAGCCATTCTTCGACTGCCCTGTCAAGACTTTGCCTTCCGCACGGGTCATCACCCGCCGGACCAACCACTTCGAGGAACTGGCCGAACGCCTGAAGCAATTCCCCCGCCGGATGCTGCTCATCGGGCAAGGCAATCCCGGCGACCTGCCCCCCACGAATCCGGAGGGCACCTTTGCGTGCTTCGCTTCCCATCCGGCCAATTACCCCGGCGCGGCCATCCGCAACGCCGAGCCCCTGTTGTCCGCCCTGAGTGCGGAAACGAAGCAAGCGATGCGCCCCGATCTCGTCATCACCTGTGGCGGACACGTCCTCTCCAAACGGCTGAAACAATACCTGCGGAGCTATCCCCCCGCGGAACATTGGCACATTGCCCCCTCGGGCGAAGTGGCCGACCTCTTCGGCGCCCTGACCGTATTGATAGAAGCGGAACCGGCAGACTTCTTCCGTCAAGCGCTGCCCGCCCCCTGTGAAGAAACGGCTGACTATGCCCGCCGCTGGACAAGCCTGTCCCATGCCATTCCCACGCCCGAGTTCCCCTATTCGGAGATGGGAGCCATCGGCGAGGTCATCCGCCGCCTGCCTGCCCCTTGCGCCCTGCACCTGGCCAACAGTTCCGTGGTGCGCTACGCCCAGTTGTTCCCCCTGCCCGACGGCGTGGAAGTGCTCTCCAACCGCGGCACCAACGGCATCGAAGGCTCGCTTTCCGCCGCCGTGGGCTATGCCACCGCCTCCGGCCGGCTGAACTTTGTCTTCATCGGCGACCTCAGCTTCTTCTACGACATGAATGCCCTATGGAACCCGCATTGCGGTGCAAATGTACGCATCCTGCTGCTCAACAACGGCGGGGGCGAGATATTCAACGCCCTGCCCGGCCTGCAACTCTCCGACCAGAACCGGCATTTCGTCTTGGGCACGCACCAAACCCATGCCCAAGGCTGGGCCAAGGACAGCGGCTTCGACTACCTGTCGGCACACAACGGCAAGGAACTGGCCGCCCTGCTGCCCCGGTTTACGGAAGCCGCCCCTGCCGAACGCCCCCTGCTGCTGGAGGTCTTCACGGACAAGGACAGCGATGTGCGGCTGCTGAGGGAATACTATCATGGCATCAAACGTACATAAAATAGGAATTTAATTCTTTAGACGCAGATGACGCTGATACCGCTGATTTATAATCTTTGATAATGGGTAATCAGTCAATAAAGAAAATGAATCTGCGTCATCTGCGTCTAAAGAATCACACC
>DHKFC23501__coassemble_1305_pt1 | contig 18995 bp, 12 predicted proteins | sample DHKFC23501__metabat2_low_PE_030 | metagenome-assembled genome bin DHKFC23501
ATAGTATTCCACGGAGGTATTCCGGTAGCAGGGATAGCCGCAGGTCTTGTAGAGGTATCCTGCGAGGCCGTAAAGCTGCCGGTCCTGCTGCCCTTCGATCTCAGCGGTCAGGGCCTCCTCCTGCTGCAGGCAGTTTGCCGCCTGCTCCACCTCTTCGTCAATGCGGTGGCGCATCTTTTTCACCGTAGTCTGAAGCTTCAGATAAAGGTAAAACAGGGCTCCGAAAACCGGGAACAGGATGATGGGCACGATCCAGGAGATCTTGAAGGAGCTGCTGCCCTCCTGATTCATGATAAAGAGGATCTCCACCGCAGACAAAAAGATGAAAAAGCCGTGTCATCCGCGTCATCCGCGCCTAAAAAATCAATGCCCGTTTATCCGCGGCCCGCCGTCATGACAGGAGGAAGAGCAGCAGCGGCAGGTAATCCTTCAGTTCCACGCTCAGCAGCTTCAGTGCCTGCCCGATGCGGTAGTTCACCGTCTGTACGGACACCCCCAGTTCCTCGGCAATCTCCTTGTAGGTCTTTCCCTTGAAGCGGTGCATGAGGAAGGCCTGCCGATACGTCTCCGGCAACTGGCGGATGGCCTCATGGAGCTTCTCGCTCAACTCGTCCACCGCATACAGATCCGCCTCCTCCAACGCATTCTCCACCAGGTCCTGGTAGAAACGGGTGTCCGCCCGTAGCTTCACCTCCTCCTGCTCGATGCGGTTCAACGCTTTCCGGTAGACCACCTTCAGCAGATACTTCAGCAGCGACAGGCGGATGATTTCGTCCTCGCGGTGCTCCCACAGCCACAGCATGGTGTCCTGGGCTATCTCCTCGGCATTCTCCAGGCAGACAAAGCGGCACCCGTAGGCGCACAGCAACGGATAGTACTGCCGGAACAGCGCGTCGAAAGCCTTCGTGTCTCCTTCCCTCAGCCTGTCCAGCAGTAAAGTGTCCGTATGAAAATGCCTCACTAACATGTCTTCCTTATCCGCTAAATCGTAGAAAACGCAAAAATACGTTTTTCCGTCCAAAAGAACCCTATCCATCCCCCACAAAAATATGCACGACGCCCGGAAGTGTTAATTATATGTTAAATCCGCCTCCGCGTTTAGTGAACTTCCCGTCCCGGCTGTCTCATAGATAAAAGCAAAACCCATGAACGAACAAGGCACCCCCATGGAACAACGGTTATTCGACTACTACGACGGCAGGCTCGGAGAGGACGAATCGCGCGACGTGCAGTCGTGGATAGAAGCCTCCGACGAAAACCGCCGGACAGCCCGACGCGTCTACATGCTCCTGCTGGCCCTGGACACGCACCGTGTGCGGCAGCTGACGGACACGGAGGGCGCGCTGAAAGCCGTGAAAAGCAAGGGACGGCTCCGGCCCCCCCGGAGAACCGCCGGCTGGTGGCAATGGACGCAACGCGTGGCCGCCGTCCTGTTCCTGCCGATGGTCCTGCTCGCGGCGTGGCAATACAACCGCCTGCAACACGACGACACGATGGCAGCGGCAGACATCGAAATCCGCACCAACCCCGGCATGACCACCCGCCTGACCCTGCCGGACCACACGCAGGTGTGGCTCAACGCCTCGTCCGTCCTGACCTACCCGGCCCGCTTCGCGGAGGGGACGCGCGCCGTCCGCCTGCGGGGCGAAGCCTACTTCGAGGTGGCCAGGGACCCGCAGAGCCGCTTCGTGGTGCACACGCCGGGACAGTCCGCCGTCGAGGTGCACGGCACCCGCTTCAACATAGAGGCCTATCCGGACCATCCGTACGTCACCACCACGCTGACGGAAGGCAGCGTCAGCTTCCTGTCGCCCGGCGAGCACGAGACCCGGCGCACGCGGCTGGAGCCGGGAGAGAAACTGATCTACGACACGGGCACCCGCCAGCTGACCCGCCTCGCCACCGACGGCGCCTCCGAGCTGTCCTGGAAGGACGGGCTGATCATCTTCGACAATACCCCCCTGGAGGAAGCCCTGCACATGCTGGGGAAACGCTTCAACGTGGCCTTCACCGTGACCAACCCCGACCTGACGGACGACCGCTTCACCGGCACGTTCAGCGACCAGCAACTGGAGCAGATCCTGAGATTCTTCAAAATCTCGACCGGCATAGGCTGGAGATACGTGGACTCCGCGGACCCGAAACAAGAAAAACTGAAAATAGAAATCTACTGAGACAAACCATATCAATTACCAACCCATTTAAAACCATGACACCCATGAAGAAAGAAAGACCTCCGGACAGTCCCCCCAAAAAAACATGCGGAAAGATACGCCAATATCTCCCCGCATGAAAAAACGCATTGATGAACAATGATTTTTTATCTCACTTAAAACACTACAAATTTATGAAAAACAATTGTTACCTGCAACATCCCAATGCAAGAAAGTCACTATGGACTTTCGCAAAAAAAATCCCTTTAACCATGAGACTATTCATCCTATGCCTCTTCTGCTCCATCGGCATCCTGCAAGCCGCAGGCACCTATGCGCAAAACACACGGCTCTCTCTCCGCGCAGAAGCGGAGACCGTGGCCAACGTGCTCAAGCAGATTGAAGAAGCCTCCGACTTCAGCTTCTTCTACAACAACACCCAGCTGGACGTGGACCGCCTCGTGTCCGTGTCCGCACAAGACGAAGACATCTTTGCCATCCTGGACGAAGTGTTCGAAGGCACGGATGTCCGGTACACCGTAGTGGACCGTAAAATCATACTGTCCAACAAGACCGACGGCCTGACGCAAACACAGCAAGATAATGTCATCCAGGGCACCGTCGTGGATGCCAACGGAGAACCCGTCATCGGCGCCACCGTCAAACAGAAGGACACGAACAACGGCGTCATCACCGACATGGACGGAGCCTTCCGGCTGAACGTGCCCGCAGGCAGCGAGCTGGTCATCAGCTATATAGGCTACATAGAACAGACCATCCGCGTCACAAGCGGCACCGCCAACTACCACATCGTGCTGGAGGAAGACAACCAGCTGCTGGACGAAGTCGTGGTAGTGGGCTACGGCATCCAGAAGAAGGTGAACGTCATCGGCTCCATCTCCACCATCGACAGCAAGGAAATGGAGTCGCGCTCCGTGCCCGATGTGTCCAACATGCTCACCGGCCTGATGCCCGGCGTCACCATCACCCAGTCCAGCGGTAACCCCGGCCAGGACGCCGGCACCATCCGCATCCGCGGCGTGGGCTCGTTCGGCGCCACACCCAGCCCGCTGGTATTGATTGACGGCATGCCCGGCTCGCTCAGCGACCTGACCCCGGCCGACGTGGAGAACATCTCGGTGCTGAAGGACGCCTCGTCCGCAGCCATCTATGGCTCGCGTGCAGCCAACGGCGTCATCCTGGTGACCACCAAGAAGGGACGCGAGGGCAAGACCCACATCACCTACAACGGCTCGGTGGGCATGAGCCAGGCCACCGAACTGCCCGACCTGGCACACTCCTACGAATATGCCGAATTCTACAACATGGCCATGGGCACGGAGACCTACACGCCGGAGATGATACAGAAGTACCGCGACGGCTCGGACCCGGACAACTATGCCGACGAGATGTACCTGGATGAACTCCTGGGCGGACATGCCCTGCAGACCAAACACGAAGTGAGCGTCAGCGGCGGCAACAACAAGATACAATACATGGCCTCCATGGGCTACCTGCGCCAGAACGGCCTGCTGGAGAACAACTACTTCAACCGCTACAACGCACGCGTCAACCTGAAGGCGAACCTGGCCAAGAACCTCGACCTCAACATCCGGCTGAGCGGCATGACCTCCGACCGCCACGAGCCCTCCACGCCCGGCATCCTGGACAGCGGCGGCTACGGCGGCATCATCACGGCTGCCGTGCGCTATCCCGGCCTGACCCCCACCTACCTGCAGAACGGCGAACTGGGACTGGGACCGAAACTGCAAGGCACACCCGTGGCCTGGGCCAACGAATGCGCCTCCTTCTACCACGAGGACTATGACAAGTTCAAAGGCAACCTGGAACTGTCATGGGCACCCATCAAGGGACTGACCCTGCGGGCCATCGGCGGCTACCACTATACGCTGAGCCACGTCCGCAACTACCGCGCGGACATGACCCTGACGGGCGGACAAAGCACCGGCCCCTCCAGCCTGAGCGACCAGATGAACCGCACCGTCTACAAGACCTTCCAGGCCACGGCGGACTATACGACCACCATTGCCGACAAGCACAACCTGTCCATCCTGGCCGGTTACACGTGGGAGGACGAAGGACAACGCACGCTGTCCGGCTCGCGCAACAACTTCCCCTCGGACGACGTGCCCTATCTGAATGCCGGCGGCGTGGACGGACAGAGCAATGGCGGCGGAGGATATGACTGGGCCATCCAGTCCGTCTTCGGCCGACTGACCTACAACTACGACCAGCGTTACCTGTTCGAGACCACCGTGCGCTACGACGGCTCTTCCCGCTTCCCCACGGACAGCAAGTTCGGCGTCTTCCCCTCTGCCGCCCTGGGCTGGCGCGTTTCCGAAGAAGCGTTCTGGAAGGAGAACGAATCGCTGGAATGGTTCAGCAACCTGAAGCTGAAAGCCTCTCTCGGCGTGCTGGGCAACAACAACATCGGCAACTATCCCTACCAGTCCGTATACGCCCTGGGTTCGGGACTGAACTACGTCTTCGGTGGCGTCTACACACAGGGAGCTGCCATCACCACCTACGTGGATCCCTCCTTGAAGTGGGAACGCACCCGCACGACGGACGTGGGCATCGAAACCGGCTTCTTCCGCAACAAGCTTATCTTCAACGCCTCGTACTTCTACCGCAAGACCACGGACGTGCTCTACACGCCGTCTGCCAGCTACTCGTCCATCTTCGGACTGAGCATCTCGCAGGTGAACACCGGCGCGGTGGAAAACAAAGGATGGGAGTTTGAACTGGGCTACACGGACCATGTGGGCGACTTCAACTACCACATCAACGGCAACTTCTCCATCATCAAGAACAAAGTCCTGACGCTGGGCATGGGCAACGTGACGCAGGAGAACGGCATGGTGGGTAACGGCAGCAACCTGTTCATCGGCTATCCCATGCAGATGTACTATGGCTACAAGACGGACGGCGTGTTCCTCAGCGATGCCGAAGTGTCCGAATGGTATGACCAGAGCGCCATCGCACCCGGCGCCGAGGCCGGCGACATCCGCTACGTGGACATCACCGGCGACGGCAAAGTCACGACAGCCGACCGCACCTACCTGGGCTCGCAAATCCCCAAATACACCTTCGGACTGAGCCTGGGAGGCGAATACAAGGGCTTCGACTTCAACGTCCTGATCCAGGGCGTGGCCGACGTCAGCGGACAGCTCTCCACCTGGGCCGGACATGCCTTCTACCAGGAAGGAAACATCCAGCGCTGGCAGATGGAAAACTGCTGGAACGTGCAGCAGGACAACCGCTACCCGGCCTATCCGCGCCTGGAGGTGATGTCCAACGCCGGCAGCAACAACACGCTGACTTCGGACTGGTGGATTCTGGACGCATCGTATGTCAAGGTCCGCAACATACAGGTGGGCTACACCTTGCCGCAGCACCTCACGCAGAAGTTCGGAGCCTCCGGCCTCCGCTTCTACGTCAGCCTGGACAATCCGCTCAGCTTCAAGAGCTACCGCGACGGATGGGATCCGGAGCAGAGCACGGGCGGCGCCTACTATCCTATCCTGTCCACTTATACTTTTGGTTTAACACTTAATTTCTAAGCAACAGATGAAAAAGTTAAAGATATTCACCTACATCGCAGTGGCAGCTACTGTCTCACTATCCTCATGCGACTTGGAACGGTTCCCACTGACATCTATGTCCGAAGACAATTTCTGGACAGACGAGCGAAACGCCGAACTGGCACTGACCGCCTGCTACCGGGGCGGCATCACCAACGGATTGGAATACAGCGTGTCCGACTTCTGGTCCTACCACGGCATGCTCTTCATGGAGCACCTGACCGACAACGCCTTTGACCGGCGCGGCGAAAACAACCCCTTCTTCCAGATATCCAGCGGACAGCTGCTGAACAGCAATTCCTTCATCCAGAACTATTGGAGGTCGGCCTACAACCGCATCGGCAAGTGCAACCGCTTCCTGGAGGGCATCGAGTCCGGCGCCGACTTCACCGACAGGGCACGCATGATTGCCGAGGTGCGCTTCCTCCGCGCCACGCAGTACCACTACCTGGCCAGCTACTTCAAGGACGTGCCCCTGGTAACCACCCCGCTGACGGGCGAAGAAGCCAACAACGTGAAGAAGGAGACGCAGGCCAACATCCTGGCCTGGTGTGCTACGGAGTTCAGGGAGGCTGCGGACGCGCTGCCGCGATTCTCCGAGATTTCCTCGTCGGAGACGGGACGCGCCTGCAAGCAGGCCGCACTGGCCTTCCTGGGCCGCACCTACATGCTGATGAACGACTGGACCAACGCCGCTGCCGCCTGGAAGGAAATCATCGACTACGGCGACAACGACATCCACGCCAGCTACTCCGAACTGTTCTGGCCGGGAACAGGCGTAGGCAACCGGGAGAACATCTACTACATCTCCTACCTGGAGAACTACTTCGGCTGCGGCCTGCCCCAACAAGGACTGTCGGCCAAGGACGGCGGCTGGAGCCTCTCCAACCCGTCGGCCGGGCTGTTCGAGGCCTACGAATTCACGGACGGCACCCCGTTCAGCTACGACGACCCGCGCTACAACCCCCACAACCTGGGCGAAAACCGCGACCCGCGCCTGGACTATACCATCTACTACAACGGCTCCACCTTCATGGGCACGGAATACCGCATGAGCCCGGACTACGACGCCGCCCTGAAGGAACGCATCGACTATTCGTCCGAGGCCTCCAAGACGGGCTTCATGTGGCGCAAGTACTACGATGAGAACCCCATCAACGACATCACCAGCTACAGCGCCGTCACGCCCGTCGTCCGCTACGCCGAAGTCCTGCTGAGCTACCTGGAATGCCTGATTGAGAGCAACCAGCCCATCACGCAGGACGTCCTCGACGCCACCATCAACAAGGTGCGCGGACGCGCCGACGTCAACATGCCCCCCGTCACGGAGACCGACCCCGCCCTGCTGCGCGAGAAAGTCCGCAACGAACGTCGCATCGAACTGGCCTACGAGGGCATCCGCTACTGGGACCTGCTGCGCTGGAACATCGCACACGAGGTATTGGTCGGCGAAATCTGGGGAGCGCCCTATCCCGACTCGGAGCTGTACGCCACCTCCACCAAGCAGGTAGACCCCACCGGACACTGCCGCTGGTACGTGGGACGCAGGGACTTCCGGAACCCGCAAGACTACCAGTGGCCCATCCCGCTGTCCGAGCAGAACATCAACCCGAACTTGCGTGAATAACTGACGTGGAAACGAGTTGACGAGGGCACAAGCGAGCGAGGCATCCTAAAAAGCCTCTCGGCTTGAGACCTCGTCAACCAATTAAGAACTAAAATCCAAACAACCAATGAAGCATTTATTCTCACTCGCACTCCTTCCCTCCCTGGCCTGCTGGAGCACGGCCTCCGCCGCCGCTCCGGCGCCCGGGAAAGCCCCCAAGGGGCATGACGGCAAGCCCAACGTCATCATCATCTACGCCGACGACCTGGGCTACGGCGACCTGCAATGCTACGGCGCCCGGAACGTGGAGACGCCCCACGTCAACCGCCTGGCCGACGAAGGCATCCGCTTCACCAACGTACATGCCGTGGCAGCCACCAGCACCCCCTCGCGCTACTCCCTGCTGACCGGCGAATACGCCTGGCGGCGGCCCGACACGGACGTGGCCGCGGGCAATGCAGGCATGATTATCCGCCCGACGCAATTCACCATGGCGGACATGTTCAAGCACGCGGGATACGCCACGGCCGCCATCGGCAAGTGGCACCTGGGATTGGGCGACAAGACCGGCACCCAGGACTGGAACGCACCGCTGGCCGCCGCACCCGCCGACCTGGGCTTTGACTACCACTACATCATGGCGGCCACGGCAGACCGCGTGCCCTGCGTCTTCATCGAGAACGGCGAAGTGGCCAACTACGACCCCACCGCCCCCATCGAAGTGAGCTACCGGCAGAACTTCGCCGGCGAACCCACCGGCAAGGACAATCCCGAACTGCTCTACAACCTGAAGCCCAGCCACGGACACGACCAGTCCATCGTGAACGGCATCAGCCGCATCGGCTACATGAAGGGAGGCGGAAAGGCCCTGTGGAAGGACGAGAACATCGCCGACTCCATCACCACGCACGCCATCCGCTTCATGGAGCAGCACCGGGACGAACCCTTCTTCATGTACTTCGCCACCAACGACGTGCATGTGCCGCGCTTCCCGCACGACCGCTTCCGCGGGAAGAATCCCATGGGACTGCGCGGCGACGCCATCGTGCAGTTCGACTGGAGCGTGGGCCAAATCATGGACGCACTGGACCGGCTGGGACTGACGGAGAACACACTGGTCATCCTCTCCAGCGACAACGGACCGGTGGTGGACGACGGCTATGACGACCGCGCCGAGGAACTGCTGAACGGACACAGCCCCACAGGCCCGTGGAGAGGCAACAAATACAGCGCCTTCGAAGGCGGTACCATGGTGCCGGCCATCGTGCGCTGGCCTGCCAAGGTGGCCCAAGGCAAAGAATCCGACGTGCTGATTTCGCAGATAGACTGGATGGCCTCATTGGGCTCGCTCATCGGAGCACGCCTGCCCAAAGGAGCCGCCCCGGACAGCCGCGACCACCTGGGCAGCCTGCTCGGAACGGACACGACAGACCGCCCGTGGGTCATCGAACTGGCCTCGAACCACGTGCTTTCCGTCCGCACCAAAGACTGGAAGTACATCGAGCCCAACGACGGACCGGCCATGATTACCTGGGGACCGAAGGTGGAAACGGGCAACTGTGCCATCCCGCAACTGTACGACATGCGCACGAAGGGCGACGAGCGGGAAAACCTCTCCTCCCAGTTCCCCGGACAACTGTTTGAACTGCAGACCATCCTGAGGAAGGTCCGCGCACACTATGAAACGGAACTGCCGTAATTTAAGGAAACCGATTCGTTTTCAGGAACGCTGAGAGGCTGTGCCCAGATGATAGGATTCTGTCTTCTGCACAGCCTCTCTTTTTTTAGGAGTTAAGGAGTTATCACTCCGAACCCCCTCCGGCTCCCCCGTTCTCGGGGGAGAGCAACGCTCCGTTAGGAGTTAAGCCGATAGTAAGTCAATGAGAACCGTATACACAGAAGGTATTGGCTTAACTCCTTAACTTCTTAACTCCTTACTATTCTTCCGCCCCCAAACATACAAGATAACCGAAAAAGACCTATCTTTGCCCACTCAAACTCAAACACATAATCAATCATGTACCAAAGAAACTACCTGCTATTACTGCTTTTGCTGGCCGTCTGCCACGGACTGTGCGCCCAGCAAGTCATCCCCGTATCCCGCTACGGCATCCGTCCGGACACCCGTGCAGACATGTCCCCACGCATACAGAAGATGCTGAAAGACCTCCGGAAAAGGACGGCACAAGGAGAAGAAGTCGTCCTGCAGTTTGCCCCCGGACGCTATGACTTCCACCCGGACCGCGCCGCCGAACGCACCTACTACATCTCCAACCACGACCAGGACAACCCCAAACGCGTAGGCATCCCCCTCGAAGGCCTGAAGGACGTGACCCTGGACGGCGGCGGCGCCTCCTTCGTGTTCCACGGACGGATGCTGCCCCTGTCGCTGCTGGAGTCGGAAGGATGCACGCTGAAGAACTTCAGCATCGACTTCGAGAACCCGCACATCGCGCAGGTCCGCATCCTGTCCGCCGACACGCTGAACGGAGTCGTTTTCCGTCCGGAGCCGTGGGTGCAATGGCGGCTTACGCCGGACTCCGTCTTCGAAGCCTACGGCGAGGGATGGACCGTGCGCCACAGCTGGGGCGTGGTGTTCGAGGACAGCACCAAGCGGCTGGTCTACAACTCCGGCGACCGGGCCTGCCCCACACAGGGAGCCCGCCTGACGGACGGGGGCGACATTCGTGCCCCCCGCTGGAAAGACGCGGTCCTGAAGCCCGGCATGCGCTTCGTCATGCGCGGCTGGGGACGCCCCACGCCCGGCATATTCCTCTATAAAGACAAAGACACCCGCCTGGAGAACATCCGCATCCACTACGCCGAAGGCATGGGCGTACTGGCCCAGGTGTGCGAGGACATCACGCTGGACCGCCTCAGCGTATGCCTGAAGGGCGAGGACGACCCGCGCTGCTTCACCACCCAGGCCGACGCCACGCACTTCTCCGGCTGCAAGGGCGTCATCAGCTCGTGCGGCGGCCTGTACGAGGGCATGATGGACGACGCCATCAACGTCCACGGCACCTACCTGAAAGTGGTACAACGGATAGACGACCACACGCTGGTGGGCCGCTACATGCACGACCAGTCCTGGGGCTTCCATTGGGGCGACCCGGGCGACTCCGTCCAGTTCATCCGGGCCCACACCATGGAACTGGCCGGCACAGCCAACCGCATCGTCTCCATCCGTCCCCACGACCGGGAGACGGAAGACGGGGCCCGTGAATTCCGCATCACGTTCCGCGACGCGATAGCCCCCGAAATCGGCACGCAGGACGCCTACGGCATCGAGAACCTGACGTGGACGCCCCAAGTGCGCTTCGCCGGAAACACCGTCCGCAACAACCGCGCCCGCGGCGCCCTCTTCAGCACGCCCCGCCGCACGGTAGCGGAGGACAACCTCTTCGACCACACCTCGGGCACGGCCATCCTGCTCTGCGGCGACTGCAACGGCTGGTACGAGACGGGCGCGTGCCGCGACGTGCTCATCCGCCGCAACCGCTTTGTCAACGCGCTCACCAGCCTCTACCAGTTCACCAACGCCGTCATCTCCATCTACCCGGAGATACCGGAATTGGACAAACAGCAACAGTACTTCCACGGCGGGAATGGCAAGGGCATCGTCATCGAAGACAACGTGTTCGAGACGTTCGACGCGCCGCTGCTCTACGCCAAGTCGGTGGACGGGCTGTGGTTCCGTCGAAACGTCATCCGCCGCAACACGGACTATCCGCCCTTCCACTTCAACCGCGACACGTTCCGGCTGGAGCGGGTGACGAATGCGCACTTGTCGGAATAGGCCTCACTCCAGCCGCCCCGTCACACGCAGGTATTCCGTCTCGTTGATTTTGTACTGCGTCTGCGCCTCTATGCGGTTGCTGCGCGCCTGCTGCCACTGCGACTGGGCATCCAGCAGGTCGGTCAGGGTACACATGCCGGCGGCATAGCGGTCGCGCATCACGCGCAGGTTCTCCGTGGCCTGACCCTCGCCGCGCAGGGCGGTCTCCACCAGCGTGCGGCTGTCGGTGAGGTTCTGCACGGCCCGGCGCACCTCGATGCGGAGCAGGCGGCTGTTCTTCTGCAAGTCCAGGCGGGCGTCTTGAAGCTCCAGCCTGGACTTTTTCACTTTCCGCAGGCCCTCGCCCCAATGGAAGACGGGGATGCTGACGGAGGCCATCACAATCCAGTTGCCGCCCTTGAAGTCCTGGGCATAGGGGATATAATTCCCCTGCCCGTCGTCGGCCACGCCTTTCAGCTTGAAGTTGCCGTAATGGTAGTAACCGGCCGAGAGTCCCAGCTGGGGCAGGAGGTCGGCACGGACGGACTTCACCTGCTGTTCGGACGCCTCCACCTGCTTCTGCAACAGCTTCAGTTCGGGACGGAGGGCGATGCTCTCGTCCAGCGGCGTGGCGGCGGGCAGGGCGATGACGGTGTCCGTGGGCATGATTTCCGTGTCCAGGTCCGCGCCCAGCACGTTGCACAGGGAGAGGCGGCAGAGGTTGGCGCCGTTTTCCGCTTTCTGCAGCTGGTAGTCTATCTCGCTCCGCTTGGCCTCGATGCGCAGCAGGTCGTTGGCCGTGGCCATGCCCGCCGACACGCCGACTTGCGCCTGGTCGTGGAGGGCGTCCATCTGCCGGCGGTAGGCCTCCAGCATCCGCACTTTCCAGCAGACGGCGATGTAGGTCCAATAGGCATTGTCGGCATCGGCCAGCACCTGCATCCGCGCCTTGCGCCGGTTCTCGGCCGCACAATCCCGGCCGATGGCGGCCAGGCGGTTGCCCGCCCGGATCTTGCCGCCGGTGTAGAGGGGTTGCGTCAGGGCGATGCCCGCCATGTACGCGCCGTGCATCTGGAACGTCATCCCACTCATCATGTCCATGTCGGGCCACATATAGACCCCCGTCGCAGTGGCATCGGCCTTGGGCAGGTAGGCGGAGAAGGCGATGGCCTTGTCCAGTTCGGCCCGGCGCACGTCGTTGTCCGCCTTTTGCAAGTCCTCGTTGTGGGCCAGGGCCATTTGGCGACACTCGGCCAGGGAAAGCGTCAGGAGGGAATCCTGCGCCCCGGCAGGCGTGCAAGAAACAGAAAGCAACGCGCCCGCCAAGAAGATGGTTTTCAAGATAGGTGTATTCATAAATGATAATTTATCGGTGTTTTTAGGCGCGGATTACGCGGATTTCACGGATAATCTTTTCACTGTAAAAACGCTGGATTCCATTGATTATACAAATAATAAATCCGCGTCCATCCGCGTAATCCGCGCCTAAACTAAATTCCTATTTACCAGTTTCCGGCTGTTTCACATGGAACAAGGCCGTGTAGAACAGCGGCAGCAGCACCAGCGTGATGAGCGTGCCCACGGTCAGGCCGCCCATGATGGTGATGGCCATCGACCCGTACATGGGGTCGCCCAAGAGCGGAATCATGCCCACGATGGTGGTGAGCGACGCCATCAGCACGGGCCGCACGCGCGACACGGTGGCCTCCAGCACGGCATGGTACGGATGCCGGTGTTCCTCGCGGCAGAGGCGGTTGATTTCGTCCACCAGCACGATGGCGTTCTTCACCATCATGCCCACCAGCCCCTGCATGCCCACGATGGCCATGAACGTCAGCGGCTGGCGGAAGGCCAGCAAAGCGGGCACGATGCCACAGAAGACAAACGGGAAGCACACCAGGATCAGGATGACCTCGCGCCAGTCGTTGAACAGCAGCAACAGGATGCTGAGCACGATGAGCATCGTCAGCGGGATGAACTTCAGCAGCCCGCCGATGGCCTCGCCCTGCAACTCCTGCTCGCCGACCCACCGCCGGTGATAGCCGGGCGGCAGGGGGATGGCTTCTATTTCGTCCCGGATGGCAGCCAGCACCTTGGCGGGCGTGCCTTCGTACAGCTCCGTGTTGGGGTCGCATTCGGCCTCGATAGCCCGCTGCCCGTTGACGCGGAGCACGGTATGCTCGTCCCAGCCCAGGCGGATGCCTTCGGCCACGCTGCCCAGGGGCAGGCTCTTGTAGAGGTCGTCCTGCACCTCATCGGCGGTCTTGCTGCCCGTGGCCAGGCCTTGCAGGTCCTCGTCCGTGACGCGCAGGTTGAGGGTGCTCCATACGGGCGCCTCGCCCAGGTCGGCGATGCGGCTCCCGTCGGCATTGCGCACTTGCAGGTTGAGCAGCAGCCTGCGGTCGCCCTCATGCAACGCACCCACCGTCATGCCGTCCGTGGCGGCCAGCAGGGCATTGGCCACGTCGCCCCGCTCGATGCCCGCACGGAGGGCATCCGGACGGACATAATCCACCAGCAGGGTCTTGACGCGGGGCTTCCAGTTGTTCTCCACGGAATAGGGGTTCACGTAGGGACAGCGGCGCATGACGTCCTCCGCCTGCCGGCTCAGGTCGCGCAAGACGGCGGGGTCAGGCCCGGTGAACTCTACCTCCACGGTGTGCGAGGTGGAGATGGAGAAGTTGTACTTGCGGATGCGGATGTAGGCATCGGGATATTTCTCGCGCAGGAGCCGGCGGATGCCGGGAATCTGCTCCATCACCGCATCGTAGTCCTTGCAGTCAATCATCAGCTCGCCATAACAATCGCCGCCGGAGGTCATCGGGCGCACCAGGCAATAATGGGCAGGCGCACTGCCCATGCTGGCCGCCACACGCTCCACGGCAGGATTCCGGCGCAGCAAGTCGCTCATTTCCAACAGGTCGTGGCGCACGCGGTCGGGACTGCTCTGAGGCGGCAGGTAGTATTCCACCACGAACTGCTTGTAGTCGAAGTCGGGGAAGAACACGTTTTTCACCCGCGTCATCCCCCAAATGCAGAGCGCCAGCACACAGACGGCCACGCCGATGGTCAGCCGCTTGTGCCCGATGAGCAGGGCGATGGTGCGGCGGACAAAGCGGTGCACGGGCGAGTTGAGCACGCCGTTGTCCTTCTTCCCCGCCACCGGACGTTCGCGCAGGGGCAGCCACGCCTTGGCACAGGCAGGCACCTGCACCAACGCCAGCACCCAGCTGGCCAGCAGGCTGACGCAGAGCACCAGGAAGAGGTCGCCCGCATATTCGCCCGTGGACCCCGGAGAAAGGTAGATGCACAGGAAGGTGGATGCCGCAATGACCGTGGCGCCCAGCAACGGCAGGGCAGTGTTGCGCCCGATGCGAAAGAGGTAGGTCTTCGGCCCGTAGCCCCGCTTCTTGTCTATCAGGATGCCGTCCATGATGACGATGGCATTGTCCACCAGCATCCCCATCGCCACGATGAAGGCACCCAGCGAGATGCGTTGCAGTGTGGTGCCGCACAGCAGCAGGATGGGGAACGACACGGCGATGGTCAGCACCAGCCCGAAACCGATGATGGCCCCGCTGCGGAAGCCCATCGTGAAGACCAGCACCAGAATGACGATGGCCACGGACTCCACCAGGTTCCACATGAAGGAGTTGATGGCCTGGTCCACCTTCTCGGGCTGGTAGAATATCGGCTCTATCTCTATCCCAGCAGGCATTTGCCGCATCACCTCCTCCAGGCGGGCGGAGACCAGCCTGCCCACGTCGGGCACGATGGCATCACTCTCCATGGCCAGGCAGATGGCCAGGGCGGGCTGCCCGTCCACGAAGAAGCCGTTGCGCTGCGGCTCGGCGTAGGTGCGCTCCACGCGGGCGATGTCGCCCAGGCGCAGTTGCTGGCCGTCGAGGGTGCGGATGAGGAGGTTGCGCACGTCGTCCTCGTCCTGCATCATGCCGGAGACGCGCACCTGCAGGCGGTCGCCATCCGTCCCGTAGGCCCCGGCATTGACCGTCTTGCCGGCCTGCTGCAGGGCCATCATGACCTGCGTGGGCAGCATACCGTTGCGGGCAATGTCTTCCTTGTTCAATATAATGTTGATGACCTCGTCGCGCCCTCCGGCGATGTTGACGCGCTTCACGCCCTTGATGGCCAACAGCTCGCGGCGTATCAGCTTGGCATAGCGGTCCAGTTCGGGATAGGTGTAGCCGTCGCCCGTCAGGGCATAGAAGATGCCGTACACGTCCATCATGTCATCGATGACCACCGGGGCATAACAGCCTTGCGGCAGGCTGGAGGCCACATCGCCCGCCTTGCGGCGCAGCAGGTCGAAGTGCTGCTCCAGGTCGGCCATCGACACGCTCATCTCGAACTCCACGGTGAACAGGGCCGTACCGTCGTGGCACTCGGTCTTGATTTTCTTCACGTCGGGCAGGGTGCGCAGGGCGTCCTCCACGGGTTGCGCCACTTGCAACTCCACCTGATGGGCATCGGCGCCCGGCCAGACCACGGCCACCATGGCCTGCTTCACGGCCACGGCGGGGTCTTCCAGCTTGGGCATCTGGATGTAGGCAAAGACGCCAGCCAGCAGGATGAACACCATGAACGACCAGAACAGCGTGGGCCGTCGCAGGAAAAATTCAGGCAGATGCTTCATCACAACAGCCCTCCCACATTGGTTTCAGACGCCGGGGCAAGGATGTTCACCTTCTCCCCTTCCTGCAAGGCGTGGACACCGGCGCGGACCACCTGCTCGCCGCCCTGCAAGCCCGAAGCAATGACTGCCCGGCCCTCGCCGTCCAAGCCCTGCAAGGCGACCGCCGTCTTGTGGACAGTGGAATCGGCCGCCAACACCCACACGTATGCCTGGCCTTCGGACTGGAAAACGCTGTGTTGCGGCAAGGTGAAGCGTCCGGCCAGGGAATCACCTGCCAGGGACAACTCCACCTCGACATTCGTGCCCGCCTCCAACTGATGGGGCAGGCTGTTGCGGAAGGCCAGGCGCATCCGGTAGAGCTGGTTGCCGTCGGCCTTGGGCGCGATGCCCAACAGTTGCATGGGGATGGCTTCATCTCCCTTGGCCGGGAAGCGGCAAAGAATATCCCCGATTTGCCCGCGCTGCCGGTAGACCTCGGCGGGCAGGCTGACCGTCACCTCCATGCGGCGCACGTCCAGCAGGTCCACCACGGGCGTGCCGGCATCCACCATCTCGGCCTGCGAGAAGTTGACGCACTGCACATAGCCGTCCATCGGGGCGTACAGGCGCGTATAGTCCAGCTTGTTGCGGTTGACCTGCAACTGCACGCCCACCTGCCTCAGGCCCGCCACGGCTTTCTCGTAGTCGTTGGGCGAGAGGCTCTTGCCTTCGTAGAGCTTCGTCATGCGGGCCACTTCCTGTTCCAGCTGCCCGTATTGTATCTCCAGGGCCTCCACGCCCAGGCGGTAGTCGGCATCGTCCAGCGTGGCGATGAGTTGTCCTTGGCGCACCCGGTCGCCTTCCTGCACCATCACCCGCTCAATCTGTCCGGGGGTCTTGAAACCGAGGCTGACGGCGTGGGCCTCGCGCACCGTCCCGGGGAATGTCCGCAGGACGCCGCCCCCCGCCTGCACGGGTTCCGTCAGCATCACGCTGCGCCGGAAGGGGGCCGCCTGCCGGTCGCCGCATCCGGCCCCCAACAGGCAGAGGGCCAGCGGCACGATGAATCGTAGTCTTCTCATATCCTTCATGCTTAAATACTGCTTTTGCTGCAAAGTTCCCCCTTTTCCGGCGCATCCTTGTCGCCCAAGCGGAGAAAGAAATGGCCAAAAGGATGACAAGCCGGGAAACAAGAAGCGAATTTCCGCCCAATTATAGGCCAAAAGGACTATATTTGCCCCCAAAAACATGGATATGGACAGAAAAGAATCTCCCGCCTTGCAGCCCCTGGACATGCTGATGGTGCCCGCCACAGACCGTACCCTGGTCTTTGAAGACGAGTTCATGCTCTGCGACAACCTCAACCGCCCGGCAGACGCAGGCATCGGCCGGCAGTTCATCGCCCCGGACCGCCCGTTCAAGATGGATTTCACGCTGCTGATGTTCTGCACCCAGGGCGAGATGCGGCTCCGGCTGAACCTGCAGGAATACAGGCTGCAGGGCGGGATGATCCTCGTGGTGCTGCCGGGCGACATCGGCGAGTGCCTGGCCTTCGGCCCGGACTGCCAGGTGGCGCTCATCGCCTTCTCCGACGATGCCTACACGGACGGCGCCCGCTCCGTCCAGTCGATGCGTTTCCTGAAATACCTGACGAAGCAACGGCTGGTGCCCCTCGCCGCCGACGAGATGCAGGAGGTGCTGTCCGTCTACCAATGGATGCGGCGGAAAATAGCGCAGCCGGACTTCGGCTTCACGCGCGAGATAGTACGCTGCTACATGCAGGTGCTGGTGCACAACGGCTACCAATGGCTGGCCCGCCACCACCGGGAGCAGCCGGACGCGGAACGCCCCCAGAACCGCCCGCAGGAGCTGTTCGAGCGTTTCCTGGCGCTGGTGCAGAAGCACTATGCCGAGGAGCGCAGCATCCGCTTCTACGCGGACCGTCTGTGCCTGACGCCCAAATACCTGTCCAACGCGGTGCACCGCGTCAGCGGCCGCCACGCGGGCGAGTGGATCAAGGATTATGTGCTGCTGGAGGCCAAGGCCCTGCTGAAGAGCCGCCAATACACGGTGCAGCAGGTGAGCGAGATGCTGAACTTCCCCAACACGTCGTTCTTCGGGAAGTTCTTCAAGAAGGCGGTGGGGTGCACGCCGCGGACGTACATGCTGGGGTAAAGTCCCCCCTGCCTCACTCCCCGAACAACCACCGGTTCAGCCACTTGTTGATGTACACGTTCGCCACCGCGAACCCCGCGCCGAGGGCCGCGCCCGCCAGCACGTCCGACGGATAGTGCACGCCCTCGTTCATCCGCGAGATGCCCACCGAGCAGGCCCACAGGGCCGTGGGGGCGATGACATACCACTTGGGATAACGGATGCTGAGCGACGTGGCCAGGGCAAAGGCCGTGGCCGTGTGGCCGGAGGGAAACGAAGGGCTGTCCTCCAGGCTGTAGGGATGCACGCGGTCGGGGTAACGCTCATAGGGGCGGTCGCGGCCCACGATGTACTTCAGCCCGTAGGTCACGGCAAAGGCGCCCGCCACGCTGGTGCCCACATAGACGGCATCCTTCAGCAGGTCGCGGTCGTCCTTTATCCAGGCGGCCAGGGCCATCGCCACGGGGACGCCCACGGCCACGTAAGGCTCGGACCTTGATATCACCTTATTATAATTACGAATGAACTTGCCGTCCCAGCTGTTGATGCGGTGCACGGTGTTGATGTCCCAGTTCTGCGCCGAGAGGGGCAGCAGGGCGGGCAGCAGGAGCAGGATAAGAAGCCACAGTCTTTTCATAAACAACAAGGTTGAGGGCGCAAAGATACGGAAAGTTATCCAAAAGCCCATGCACACACCTCGTTTAAAGGACTCATTTTCCCCTTTGCCGAAGCATTATGCCCCGCCCTCGTCCCGCGGTACCGCCGCCCGTGCCCGGGCGTGCCTCCGTCCGTGTCCGGGCGTACCTGCGCCCGCGCCTGGCGGCACCGCGAAGCAAAGGCCCCCGGAAAGTGCCCCGGAGCACGCGTTTCCGCAAAGGGAAGCGAATTATTTCCTTAATCGCTTGTTTCATAAAGGTTTTTCGTTTACATTTGCAAGAAATTAGCAGAACCAGCCCCCGGCTTGACATTTACTAACAATTTAAATAACTTTAATTCAATCATTTATGTGGTTAAGTAATTCATCTGTAGGAAGGAAAGTGGTGATGAGCGTTACCGGCATCGCCCT